>OGDF01000013.1_pt1 | contig 223462 bp, 193 predicted proteins | sample 1570141 | NCBI WGS metagenome assembly OGDF01 (sample SAMEA4370581, study PRJEB24528) | human gut metagenome | reverse complement strand
CTGTCATACCATAAGAAGCAGGACCTGCTGCCATGTTATCTGGGTGAAGTGTACGACCTGTACCACCACCTGAAGCAACTGAGAAGTACTTCTTTCCTAACTCGTTACATTCCTTCTTGTAAGTACCAGCTACCGGATGCTGGAAACGAGTTGGGTTTGTTGAGTTACCTGTGATAGATACATCAACACCCTCTTTGTGCATGATAGCTACACCTTCACAAACATCGTTTGCACCGTAGCAGTTAACTTTTGCACGAAGTCCGTCTGAGTAAGACTTACGGAATACTTCTTTAACTTCGTTTTTATATGGATCATACTCTGTCTCAACAAATGTAAATCCGTTGATACGAGAGATAATCTGAGCAGCATCTTTTCCAAGACCGTTAAGGATAACACGGAGAGGTTTCTTACGAACCTTGTTTGCCTTCTCAGCGATACCGATAGCACCCTCTGCTGCTGCGAATGACTCATGTCCTGCAAGGAATGCGAAACATTCTGTCTCTTCTTCAAGGAGCATCTTTCCTAAGTTACCATGTCCAAGACCTACTTTACGTGTATCTGCAACTGAACCAGGGATACAGAAAGCCTGTAATCCTTCACCGATTGCTGCTGCTGCATCTGCTGCACGACGGCAGTCTTTCTTGATTGCGATAGCTGCACCAACTATATATGCCCAACAGGCGTTTTCAAAACAGATTGGCTGAATGCCCTTAATCTGGTCATATACATTTAATCCAGCATCTTTAGTAATCTTTTCAGCTTCTTCAATAGAAGCAATACCATAGCTGTTTAAAACGCTATTGATTTTATCAATTCTTCTTTCATATGATTCAAATAATGCCATTGTTCGTTTGCCTCCTTTATATTATTTTGCGATTTCTTCATCTGTTCTTGGGTCAATAAGCTTAACAGCATCGTCAACACGTCCATACTGTCCACAAGCCTTTTCCCAAGCTGTGTTAGGATCATCACCTTTTTTGATGAAGTCTGTCATTTTTCCAAGGCTAACGAATTTGTAGCCGATGATTAAGTCATCTTCGTCTAATGCAATAGCTGTAACATAACCCTCAGCCATCTCTAAGTAACGAGGACCTTTCTTTAATGTACCATACATAGTACCAACCTGTGAACGAAGTCCCTTACCAAGATCTTCAAGACCGGCACCGATAGCAAGTCCATCCTCAGAGAAAGCACTCTGTGAACGACCATAAACAATCTGAAGGAAAAGTTCTCTCATAGCTGTATTGATAGCATCACAAACTAAGTCTGTATTTAATGCTTCCATTACCGTAAGTCCTGGAAGTATCTCAGATGCCATAGCTGCTGAATGTGTCATTCCTGAACATCCGATAGTCTCAACTAAAGCTTCCTGAATAATACCTTCCTTAACATTGAGAGTAAGTTTGCAGGCACCCTGCTGTGGTGCACACCAGCCTACACCGTGTGTAAAGCCGGAAATATCCTTTACTTCTTTTGCCTTAACCCATTTTGCTTCTTCTGGGATTGGTGCACAACCATGGTGTACTCCCTGAGCTACTGGGCACATGTTTTCTACTTCCTGTGAATAAATCATGTTCTTGCTCCTTTCAATAATGCTTATTATCTGCGGAATTATCCGCAGTCCTAAATTATATTTTCGCATAAAATTATTGTGAAGTCTATACCTTTTTGAAAAATTTTGTCAAAAAATTTCAGGTATTGCAAGAAATTATCTATTAAGATACAAAACAGGATACCATATAAGAAAGGTATCCTGCTTCATATGTTTAAAAAACGCTTATATATTTTTGTGTATCGTAAATATTTCCTTTAAATTGTATTGCAACATTATACTCACCATGTTTTACTTTCATAAGAGGCATGCTCATAAAATAATGTTGTGTTCCAAAAACTTCAAGAGGCTGTTCCGTATCAGTAAAATCCTGAATATATGTGTCTTTGTCGTTATACAGATAAATTTTTTCAAGCATATGGTCGAGTGCTCTTATCTGCAGTAATTCTCCATACATACAAAGCTGTGGTTTATCGTCACCGTCTTCTATATCATCCATAAAGCTCAACATATTCTTAAATTGCTCCGAATTTGTATCTTCTCTTACAGGTTCACATAATTCTCCAACTATCATATCATTTGACAAGTCTAATGGTTTAGCCATATCAGCAATATTAAATTCAACTGAATGTGCACTGAAATAATCTAATTTTGATGAAAATTCATTTAGGATTTCTCCTGAATTATAATCAATTTCATAAATTTTCCCGTTGTAATCATCTATTGGAGGTTTAAGATTTGCACACATTGCTAATACTTTTCCGGTTTCAGCATCATATTCTTCATTTGACCTTGTAACACTAAGCGGAATAGGAAGATATTGCTCCTGCATTACTGTCATTTCTTTTTCATCAATGGCAAAAAACATAATATTTGATTTTTTTTCTTTATCAAACCATTTAACCGGCCTTCTGTTTGCCGTATGGTTGTCAAAAAGCATTACGTGAAGTTTACCATCTTTTTCTTTACCATGCACTATCTGAATGGCATGCTGCTGGAAGAACCATTTAATGTCTCCCTTAGGTTTAAGCACTTTGTCCTCAACATCGGTATTCTTATAAAATTTAGGTTTAGTTAAAAGCCATACTATACTTTCATCTTTTAAACTTATTTTTGCAATTGTATGCACATTACGCATTGAAATGATAACAGAATCATCCTCTTTTATATATTCTATTGAGTTAATATGAGCCCAGTCATTTCTGGTAATATATTTTTCTACCAAAAGGTGATTCATATTTATCTCTTTGACTATTTCTCCTGTCATTCTATCTATTTCGACTATCTCGTTTTCCATATATGTGTCGTCAATAGAGCTTGACAGTGCTAAGATATTGCCGTCGGGTTCTTTTTCTATAGCCCAGTGATGAAGTCCTTTCTTATCATAATAAGTACGGTACACTCTTCCCATCATATCCATCTCATGCATAACCACTGTATTTGCATTTCCCCATGCTGGTCTTCTCATATGCTTTTCAGGGAACAAAAATCTTCCGTCTTTAAATAAATATACTCCACAATACTGTGGTATTTTGTTTAGGGCAAAACGGATATTTCCCTTTTTATCAAAAGTATATACTCCACCGTGATAGCCGCCTGATACAAAAATGAAATCCTTTGACAATGGTTGTTTGCTGTTTGTAAGCTTCATGCCATTCCTTATCATTTTACCAAGACCTCTTATAATAATGCGAATCTTTTTTGATGCAATAATATTGTTTTCTTCATTAATTAAATTTATCGTCACTGTATTTATAGTACTCTCATACATTCCCAATATAGGAACTCTGTGATATCTAGTAATATTTTCATCGCACTTAGTAAAATCTTCGCTGCCTCGTTTACCTGCTACAGTATAACGTACTTTACATGGCTTATCTGTTACAAATAATGCAAGTGCCGACATAGGTGCAATTTCATATGGATTTTTTATTACAAGAATATTGTCAAAATCATATTCTCCGCTTTTCAGTATTTCATTTATTGCCAGTTCTCTTTTATATGATAATACTGCAGCATTTTCAATCTTTTTGATATTTGATTTGTAATTGTTTGCTGCTTTTGTATAAAGTATATTATACTTTTTTACCTGGCTGTCAAGCCAACTAGAGTTTGCCACAAGGGCATTCATTGATAATTTTTTAATCGGTGCAAGTAATTTATCTATCGCTTTCATATATTCCATCCTTATTTAGATTGTCAAGTTATAAATCTTAAGAAAATCTTAAAAATTTACATTAGTTCAAAGTTTAAGGTATAATTGTGTCATTTTTTTTGCAAAATTATATTAAAATTGTCGATTTTTGGTTAAAAATGAGCATTTTGTATAATTCATATAGTACAATATTGCTTTTTATATAAATCTTTGTAACATAATTGTATTGAATTTGCAACATTTCCTTTGTTATAATATTATTTACTGGATTTATTATATCCATACAATGCATGGAGGAAATTATAAAATGAAAAATCTTAATGAATTACTTAACAGTTATAAAGTCGCAGAACTCAAAGAAATAGCTAAAAATTCGGGCGTTAAAGGATATTCAAAGTTAAAAAAATCTGAACTTATAGATATAATTATAAACCAGCTTGCTGATGCTGACGTGTCAACACTTGATTTACCGGACGAGATAAAAAACAGCATAAATGACAATGCTGAAACTGTAGCAGCAAATATTGTTTCTGCAGTCAAAAATGATGAAAATGAACATACAGAAAGTAACAGCACTTTAAATGACAGTGATGACGGTGTCATCAAACTTAAGAATCATTTATTTGGGGTTGCACCTCTTATGGCAAATGTAATACCTGATGATATGCCTGCACCATGCTCAAATACTCCTGACAGTTTTATGCAGATAAAAAAGATATATCCTAATGATAAATGTCCATGCGGCAGCGGAAAAAAATATAAAAAATGCTGTGGTAAACCAGCATAAGGTATTAAAACCAAAAGATTTATAGTAAAATGTTCGTAACATAGCGAAAAACAGGGCAAAATGCTGTATGTGCCCTGTTTTTTCACAAAATAAAATCATCAAAATTTATCTTTTTTCTACTATATTGCCCTTATTTTTGTATATACTTCCCTTAGGTATATATCCTCTGACACTTGACAGCGGATATATATTGGTATTGCTGCCTATAATAGTTCCCGGATTTAACACACTGTTGCATCCGACTTCTACATAATTGCCTAAGATAGCTCCCATCTTTCTAAGACCTGTGGCAATCTTGTCACCTTCATATTTGATTACGACATCGGATTTATCTGATTTAACATTTGATGTTATAGAACCTGCACCCATATGTGATTTATAACCAAGTATTGAATCGCCGACATAATTATAATGAGGTACCTGGACATTATTAAAAAGTATTACATTCTTTAATTCTGTCGAATTGCCCACAACACAATTTTCACCTACAATCGCATTGCCTCTTATAAATGCTCCCGGTCTCACCTCAGTATCTTTTCCGATAATACATGGACCGTTAATTGTTGCCGTATGTGCTATATCCGCAGATTTGGCAATCCATATATTGTCTCCTTTTTTATCATAATCTTCTTCAGAAAGTGATTTTCCAAGCCCTATTATAAAGTCCTTTATTTTAGGAAGAACGTCCCATGGAAAATCTATGTCAGTAAAAATATCAGCCGCAATTGTCTCATCAAAATTAAACAGATTTTTATTTTTTAAATTTTCATACATAAAAATGCCTCTTTTCTATATTTATTTGTTTGCCTGTGCCTTTGTTTTATTGCTTTTTATTGTGGTTTTTGAAGTTTTATAGTTAGCTGCTGCTCTGTCAAAATATGGTTTAAAAAGATTTTGATAATTTTTGCTTTTTACATTCTGCACATGGAATGTGATAAATTTGTTTAATTTCATCATGTACTCATCCTCAGTTATTTTTCCATCTGCAACCATAGTAAGACCAAGCTCCCAGCTTGCCGTCAATTCAGGGTTTAAAAGTGCATGAATAGATGCAAATACTACATCATATACCATCTCACCAAGAAGTGTTGGTGTGATTATCTGTGTTTTTTTATTTAATGACAAATACTTTATATTTACAAGTTTGCTGAGAATTTCAGCTCTCGTAGCACTTGTACCGATACCGCTTCCCTTTATCTGTGCACGAAGATCCTCGTCATCGATAAGCTGGCCCGCATTTTCCATTGCTAGTATCATGGAACCCGAATTATAGCGTTTTGGTGGAGACGTTTCTCCTTCTTTTATTTCCGCAGAAAACAAATCTATCTCCATTCCCTTTTTTAACTGCTTCAATTTTTCAATTGTATTTTCATCAATTTTATTGTCAGTGGTTTGTGCATCCTCCGACTCATTATCGTCAGCCTGCCTGTCACTTAATTTTTGTTTTGCAAAAGAAGCCGAGGCTATGGCAAGATACCCCTCTTTTGATAAAATTTTAAAACTTGAAAAAAACTGTTCATTTAATCTTTCGGCTGCTATCGTTATTTTAAGATACTCTGCCGATGGATAAAAGATACACAGAAATCTTCTTACAATGACTTCATATACTCTGGCTGCCGTCTGGTTTACGCTGTTTAATGCGTTAAATCCCTGACCTGTCGGTATAATTGCATAGTGGTCTGTAATCTGTTTATCATTCACATATTTTGTTTTTTCAATTCCTTTGTAACTTTGGCTTTCAAGTATACCGGAAGCTATATCTCTCACAATTGAATAATTTCTAAGACCACCTATGTTCTTAGAGATTTCCTTTGCAACTGCTGTAGATAATACTCTCGCATCGGTTCTTGGATATGTAACAAGTTTCTTTTCATAAAGTTCCTGGACTATTTTCAATGTTTCATCAGGACTTATTTTAAAAAGCTTGGAACAGGTATTTTGTAATTCTGCCAGATTGAATAATAACGGCGGATTTTTCTTTTCCTTTTTCTTTTCAGCCTTACACACAACTGCCTTGACAGAAGGCGGAATTATTTTTAATTCCTCAATTAACTTTGCAGCATCCTCTTTATTATTAAAGCCATTTTCTTTATATAAAAGATGTGACTCAAAATATTTTGAACCTTTTACTGCACGCCACTCGCCATCAAAGTTCTGACCTTCATATCCAAATTTTCCAATAACACGATAAAACGGAGTTTTTACAAAGTCCCTTATCTCACGCTCCCGCTTAACGACCATTCCGAGTACACAGGTCATAACCCTTCCTACAGATACGGCTGACCATTTACCGTTATTAAGATAATCCATTATTGTTCTGCCGTACTTTAATGAAAGTACCCTTGAAAAATTTATTCCCATAAGGTAATCACTCTTTGCTCTAAGATATGCCGCCGAAGAAAGATTGTCATATTCTGATAAAAGTTTTGCTTCTTTTATCCCTCGTTTTATTTCTTCTTCTGTCTGCGAATCTATCCAGACACGTCTTTTTTCTTTTTCTGAAGATACCTCTGCCATATCATCAACGAGCCTGTATATATATTCACCCTCACGTCCCGAATCGGTGCAGACATAGATACATGATACATCCTCTCTGTTTAAAAGACCTTTTACTGTGTTAAACTGCTTTGAGACTCCCGGAATAATTTCATAAAGAAAATTCTCCGGAATAAACGGAAGTGTCTGAAAACTCCATTTTTTAAGTGCTGGATCATATACTTCCGGATAACTCATTGTGACAAGGTGCCCTACGCACCATGTTACAACGTAATCATCAGATTCCAAATAGCCCTTAGATGCATTTCCGCCGACATTAAGTACCTTGGCAAATTCCTTGGCAACACTTGGTTTTTCGGCTATAAATAGACTTTTACTCATTATAATTTATCCTTGATTTTATTTGTCACTGTATCAATTATTCGTTGCATAAGGCTTTCTGTCAGCCAAAAAAGCTGTATAACTCTTATGGCTGAATATTGCAAATACTATTGCAACACCGGCAAGACAAACATATTTAACAATTTTTGTTACGTTTACATCTACATTTACTCTTGTTCCTTTTTCCATAATTAACCTCATTTCTAAACAATATACCTGTTATTTTGATGTTTTAAAATCCCCCCTGCTTACAGTCATTTCATACCCCACAGATTCTATCCTGCGTCTGAGACATCCCGCACACTGTGCAGATTCCTCTCCTGTACATATCTTGTTATCATAGAGCTGATATTTTTTTCTGACCGAAACCGGTGACAAATTTGGCATAACTACATTTGCTCCAGCCCTAAGACCTAGTTCCCTGCCGTTTGGCGCAATTGTTCCAAGAGCTGTCGTTGACGGTAGCAAGACATTCGGAAACATAACTCTTAATATACCGAGAAGAAATAATGTCTGTTCAAGTGTACCGTTTTCCATGTCCGCAAACGGAGTATCCTGCTGTGATATATAAGGACCTATTCCTATCATATGCGGGTTGAGTTCTTTTAAAAATAAAAGGTCGTTTACCAGATTTTTGGTTGTCTGATACGGAGAACCCACCATAAATCCGGCACCTACCTGATAACCTATATCCTTTAAATTAAAAAGACATCTTTTCCTGTTCTCAAGCGAAAGGTTTTCGGGATGAAGTTTTCTGTAATGTTCATTTGTAGCTGTTTCATGTCTTAAAAGATATCTGTCGGCACCTGCATCAAACCAATATTTATATGTGTCGTAATCTCTCTCACCAACAGATAATGTGACTGCACAATCATCATGTCTATTCTTTATGTTTCTTACAATCTCAGCTATTTTTTCCGTCGTAAAAGACATGTCCTCGCCACCTTGAAGCACAAAAGTTCTGAATCCAAGTTCATAACCCTCGTCGGCACATTGGAGTATCTCTTCTTCTGTCAATCTGTAGCGTGATACGTTCTTATTACTTGTTCTTATACCACAATAATAGCAGTCATTGCGACAGTAATTGCTAAATTCTATAAGACCTCTTATATAAACATCCTTTCCATAATATTTTTTCCTCAAATTTCTTGCCAATTTAAAGAGATATTCAGAATCTTCGTCATCATGCTGTGAAAGTAATTCATCAAATTCTTTAGCAGATAATATACTGTTTTTATATAATTTATCAATTAATTCTTTTTGAATCATATTTAATATCCTAATTCCTCACCTACAAGTATTACTTTTATTCTTCCTGGAACAGCAGATCTTCTTGTAATAACCGTCTGACAACAAATACAATCATCCGACTGGCAGTCAGCACATCTTCCAATCTTTGAACACGGAGTATTCTTTGCAAGTCTTACAGCATTCGGAGGTGCTGCAATATTTCTTACTCTTGAAACAGCTTCATCCACATTCCTTACCACTTTATTCATTCCGACAATCAGAATAATATTCTCAGGCCCATGACAAAGACAGGCAACCCTGTTTCCTGCTCCATCTATATTAACAAGTTCACCATCCATTGTAACAGCATTTGAACTCATAAAATAGTAGTCGGATGTGACTATCTTTCCATAAAGCTCTCTTTTTTCTTCAGGTGTTTTAGCTTCAGCTCTGTCATAAATAATATAATCATCAGATTCTTTTAGATCGTCTAAAAGACCAATCTCAGAAAGTGTCTGAGAACCTCCCCATGATATAGTACAGTCCGGTGTCAAAAATCTTTTGGCTTTTGCATTTGCCTCTTCTCTGTCTATACAATAGTAACCTTCAATTCCTCTCGCATTAAATTTATTTATAATTGTTTCAGCAAGATTCTGATAATTTTCCTGTTTTGGAGTAAGTTCTGTCATTTCTAAATCATCCATGTCTTATCCTCCCCATATCTGTGTCTGTGTATGCTTTTTTGTAAATAATGGGGCATTCGGCATTATATTTTACCGAATCCCCCATGTAACTTATAAGTCATAAACTTTCTGCAACGTACATTCTATTACTCATAAAGTGGATATTTATCTGTAAGGCTCTTTACAATTGCAGCTGCTTTTTCAGTATTAGCCTCATGGTCATCAATAATAAGCGCTATAGCTTCAGCAACTTTATCCATATCGTCTGTGTTAAAACCTCTTGTTGATACTGCAGCAGTTCCAAGACGGACACCACTTGTCACAAAAGGTGACTGAGGATCATCCGGAATTGTATTTTTATTACATGTAATATGTGCTGCATCAAGCCATTTTTCAACTTCTTTTCCTGTAAGTCCCTTGTCTGCAAGATCTACGAGCATAAGATGATTATCTGTACCGCCTGATACAATCTTTATTCCACGTTTGATAAGTCCGTTGGCAAGTGCCTGGGCATTATCAATAATGTTTTTACCGTATTCCTTAAATGCAGGATCGAGAGCCTCTTTAAAACATACTGCTTTTGCCGCAATAACATGCATAAGCGGACCACCCTGAATTCCAGGGAATAAAGCTTTGTTAAGTTTATGCTCTTCTGCAAATTCTTTGCTTGAAAGAATCATGCCACCACGAGGTCCGCGAAGGGTCTTATGTGTAGTAGTTGTTGTAACATGAGCATATGGAATTGGACTTTCATGATATCCTGCAGCAACAAGTCCTGCGATATGTGCCATGTCAACCATAAGATATGCGCCTACTTCATCAGCAATTTCTCTAAATCTCTTAAAATCAATTTTTCTTGCATATGCACTTGCACCTGCAACAATAAGTTTAGGTTTACATTCTTTTGCAATACGCTCAACTTCATCATAATCTATATATCCGTCGCTGTTTACTCCGTATGGGACACAATTAAAGTATTTACCAGAAAAGTTTACAGGACTTCCATGTGTAAGGTGTCCGCCATGGTCGAGATTCATTCCCATAAATGTATCTCCAGGCTGCATAAGTGCAAAAAATACTGTCATATTTGCCTGAGCACCTGAATGAGGCTGAACATTTGCATAAGTACAGCCGAAAAGTTTCATCGCTCTGTCTCTTGCAAGATCTTCAACGACGTCTACATGCTCACATCCACCATAATATCTTTTTCCCGGATATCCTTCCGCATACTTATTTGTAAGTGTGCTTCCCATCGCTGCCATAACAGCTTTACTTACAAGGTTTTCTGATGCAATAAGCTCAATGTTGTCTCTCTGTCTCTGGGTCTCATCCGCCATAGCTTTTGCCAGGTCCGGATCATAATTCTGAACTTCACTAAATGAATACATTCAAATGTCCTCCTTGTTTTTAATTTATTATTTAAAATTTATGCCTCGTCTATTGCTTTTCCAATATCGTGACGCATATATTTGTTGTCAAAATCAATCCATTCTGTAGCTTTGTATGCGTTTACTCTAGCTTCTTTAAGTGTTTTTCCTTTTGCAGTTATTCCAATAACACGACCACCGTTTGTAACGATACCCTCGTCTGTTTTCTTCGTGCCTGCATGGAATGCATAGTAACCTTCTTTATCTTTTCCTTCAAAGTTTTCAAGACCTTTGATGAGTTTTCCTTTTTCATAGTGCTCCGGATATCCGTCAGATGCAAGAACAACACATACCGCAGCATTGTCTTCAAATGAAAGGTCTATCTGGTCAAGTCTGCCGTCTATACAAGCATCTATAACATCAATTATATCATTCTCCATGCGTGGAAGAACTACCTGTGCCTCAGGGTCACCAAATCTTGCATTATATTCAAGAACTTTTGGACCATCATCGGTAAGCATAAGACCTACAAATAAAATACCTGTAAAATCTCTGCCCTCAGCTTTCATAGCATCCATTGTAGGCTGATAAATATATTTTTCACAGAACTCTTTTACCTCATCAGTATAGAACGGACTTGGAGAAAATGTTCCCATACCTCCAGTATTTAAGCCCTGGTCACCATCTTTTGCACGTTTGTGATCCTGGGCACTTGTCATAGGTTTAATATGAGTTCCGTCACAGAAACAAAGAACAGATGCCTCGCGTCCGGTCATAAAATCTTCAATAACAATTGTATTTCCGGCATCACCAAACTGTTTATCAAGCATAAGTGTTGTAACACCCGCTTCAGCCTCTTCAAGTGTATTGCAGATAAGCACACCCTTTCCGAGAGCAAGCCCATCTGCTTTTAAAACAATCGGAAAGCTTGCACTCTCAAGATATAAAAGTGCTTCTTCCGGTGAATTAAATGTCTCATAATGACATGTAGGAATATTGTATTTCTTCATAAGATCCTTTGAAAAACTTTTGGACCCTTCGATAATGGCTGCATTTTTGCGAGGTCCGAATACGCGAAGTCCTCTTTCTTCAAAAACATCTACAATTCCACCTACTAACGGATCATCCATTCCGATAATTGTAAGGTCGATTTCACTGTCTATGGCAAAATCTGCAAGTTTGTCAAATTCCATTGCTGAGATGTCAACGCACTCAGCAATCTGCGAGATACCACCGTTGCCGGGTGCACAATAAATCTTGTCAACCTTTTTGCTCTGCGATACACTCCATGCTATAGCATGTTCACGTCCACCGCTACCTACTATAAGAACTTTCATATTAATCCTCCATTCTTCCCCTCTACTCTTCAACATGTGCAATGCCGTCAATTACTTTAACTTTTCCGGCACCAATCAAATCAATAGCTTCAGGTAAAATATTCCATTCTGCTTCTTCCATAACACGCTTCTGTAAAATTTCAGGTGTGTCATTCTCATGCACCTTTACAGCTTTCTGTAAGATGATAGGACCATGGTCGGCCTCTTCATCAACAAAATGAACTGTAGCGCCTGTCACCTTGTTTCCGGTAGCGAGTACGCTCTCATGTACTTTAAGCCCGTAATATCCCATTCCGCAATGTGCTGGAATAAGTGACGGATGTATATTTATAATTCTGTTTCTGTACTCATGTATCATCTTGACAGGTACAATTACAAGATAACCTGCAAGGACGACAAGATCAATATCATGTTTTTTCAATGTTTCAACCATAGCATTTGCAAAATCATCCCTGTTTTCAAATCCTTTAGGACTGATACATACAGCATCTATACCGGCTTTTTTTGCACGCTCTAAAGCATACGCATCGGGCTTATTACTGATTACTATTGAAATTTCGGTATTTCTGATAGTGCCATCATTTACCTTGTCTATGATAGCTTGAAGATTTGTTCCACCACCTGAAACACATATAGCAATCTTTTGTTTCTGTCCGCTCATGTACGAAACCTCCTCATAAAGCATTAAGCGGATATAACCTTATCCGCTTTTAGTATCTTTTATCTGGCTAATTATTAAACTAATGTAACACCCTTTTCACCTTTGATGATTTCACCAACGATAAATGCTTTCTGACCTGATTTGTTTACAAGCTCAACAGTCTTATCTGCATCTGCCGCATCAACCGCAAGCATCATGCCAATACCCATATTGTATGTATTGTACATCATTTCTTTGGCAATATCGCCATCTTTTGCAAGCATATCAAAAATAGGAGGAATCTCGTAACTGTCTGCCTTAATCTTAGCTCGAACTCCCTCGTGAAGCATACGAGGAATATTCTCATAGAATCCACCACCTGTAATATGACTGCATCCTTTTATAGTAACGCCGCCCTCTTTTACAGAACGAAGTGCTTTTACATAGATAATAGTCGGTGTAAGTAAAGTCTCACCAAGAGTTTTTCCACCAAGTGATTCATAACTTACATTAAGATTTTCTTTCTTCATAGGAAATACTTTTCTGACAAGAGAATATCCGTTGCTGTGAATACCTGAAGATGCTATACCCACAAGGACATCACCCTCTTTGATAGTCTTGCCTGTAATCATATTCTTGCGGTCAACAACACCTACTGCAAATCCGGCAAGATCATACTCATCTACAGGATAAAATCCTGGCATCTCAGCTGTTTCGCCACCGATAAGTGCAGCATTTGACTGTCTGCATCCCTCTGCAACACCGCTTACGATAGACGCAATCTTCTCAGGTTCGTTTTTTCCACATGCTATGTAGTCTAAGAAAAATAATGGTTCACCACCTGCACATGCAATGTCATTTACACACATTGCAACACAATCAATACCAACTGAATCGTGTTTATCCATCTCAAAAGCTACCTTGAGTTTTGTACCAACACCATCTGTTCCTGATACCAGTGTAGGCTGCTCCATGTTTTTAAATGCCTCCATAGAAAATGCACCAGAAAAACCACCTATATCTGTAAGTACCTCATCTCTCATAGTACTTGCAATGTGTTTTTTCATCAGTTCAACAGCTTTGTAGCCAGCTTCGATGTCAACTCCAGCGTTCTTGTAATCCATTATTGCCTCCATTCTGCCATTACGGCACTCTTATTATCATGTGTTTTGTAACATTCTTGTGTATATTTTTTACAAAATCACTATAAACAGTATAAATTTTATCACAAATGTTTTAATTTGTCATTGAAAATTTATTGTAAAATTCAAAAACTTGTTTTTATGCCTAAAAAAATGTATAATTTGATTTGTCTTATCTAAAAAAATAAGACACAAATTACTATATGCACAAAAAATATGGGCAGAAATGAGGAACTGATGAATTTTAAAGATTATATTAGAACACATAACATTCTGGCAGATGGTTCATTTGGAACATATTATGCAGAAAAATACCATACAAGTGAGGCCCCTGAATATGCAAATATCTATCACAAAGACAGAGTTACAAAAATACACTCTTCTTATCTTGAAGCAGGTGCAAAACTTATACGAACAAATACTTTTGCAGCAAACACCATGTCTATGCAGAAAGATTTCTCTTTTGTCAGAGAGAACATACAAGAAGCTGTTTCTCTTGCAAGAATAGCAATTAAACTTGCCGGATGCAAAGATGCATTTATAGTAGGTGATATAGGACCTATCTCAACTGCGTCAGGTTTCTCAAGTGAAACAATTGAAAATGAATTTTATGACATAGCAAAAACATTTGCCGACGAGGGAATAGAAATAATACAGTTTGAAACTTTTATGAGCATGGAAATACTGTCTAATGTAATACCAAAAATCAAAAAAGAACTTGGTCTTTATATTATGGTATCATTTTCGGTAAATCAGCTTGGATACAGTGCTTCCGGACTCAGCGCAAAAAATCTCATAAGAGAAGCTTGTGAGGTCGAAGGTGTAGATGCCGTTGGTTTAAATTGCGGAATAGGCCCTTATCATATGTATAATATCCTCGAAAAAATCGAGATTCCGGCAGATAAAACACTTATTGCTATGCCTAATGCCGGATATCCTGTTCTTACAAGAAACCGGATGGAATTTAACAGTCGTCCTGAATATTTTGCCGAAAAAACCAGAGAACTGCTCTCTCTCGGTGCGGATATAATCGGTGGCTGCTGTGGAACATCACCGGAATTTATATCTTGTTTATCTGAAATAACCGGTATGGATATAAAATCTGAAAAACACATAGAAAAATCTATTGCCGCCACGGCTAAAAATCCTGTAAATTGCGGATTTTTATACGATGAAACAGGCAGAAAGAAAGAAAAAAAATTTATTGCCGTTGAACTAATTCCACCATTTAATACAGACGATGAAAAACTTCTCGAATCAGCTCATTATCTCAAAAATGCAGGCGTAGATGTTTTGACATTCCCGGATTCACCATCCGGAAGAACAAGAGTTGACTCCGTATTAATGGCTGCAAAAGTTTACAGAGAAACAGGTATTGAAGTAATGCCGCATGTATGCTGTCGTGACAAAAATGCATTCGCAATGAGAGCAATGTTTATGGGTGCAAAAATAAATGATATAAAAAATTTCCTTATCATCACAGGTGACCCGGTACCCGCATCAGCAAGAAATCTTGTTAAATCGGTATTTAATTTCAGCTCGGTGGGACTTATGAAGATTGCTCAGGAAATGAACAAAGAAGTATTTAATGACAATCCTTTGAATTACGGTGGAGCAATAAACCAAAACCTTATAAATCTTGATTCAGTGATAAATACCACTAAAAGAAAAATGGAAGCAGGAGCAAACTTTTTTCTTACGCAGCCTGTCTTTTCCAAGGAAGAAGCCAAACGGCTAAGAAAAATAAAGGAAGAAACCGGCGCATGCATCTTCGCCGGAATAATGCCGCTTATAAGCCGCAGAAATGCTCTTTTCATGAAAAATGAGATTGCAGGGATAAATGTTACTGATGAAATTGTTGAGCGTTATCCTGAAAACGGTTCAAAAGAAGAAGGCGAAAAAGTTGCCGTTGAACTTGCAAAAGAAATCATATCTTATATTGATGATTTTGCAGACGGTTATTATTTCAGCTTTCCATTTAACAGGGTTTATCTCTTAAATAGAATTTTGGGGTAACCTATTTACTTGACGAAAAAACGGATATAGTATTTCCGACTCAGAAACGGCTCTCGCCTCGGAGAACATCGTAGCAGTACATAAAGGTGTCAAATACACACCTTAAGTACTGACGATGTTCTAACGTTATTCGCTGAAAATACTATATCTGTTTTTTCTGTGTAATGATAGTTGTTAGTTTATAATTATAAGTCTGTGGTTATTATTTTGACGGTCAGTCTATAGTTGTTGCTATGATATTTTTTCTGATAATTTTTTTATACAAACAATATTCTGTATTAGCAGTCATAGTTTTATGATTGTTTTATATTGATGTTTATTACTTATAGTTATCAGTTTTAGCCATTTTTTTCTTATCAAATATACAATTTGTAGTTTTCGTTTTTAACTAAGGCTGTCTAAGAATTTTTTCATGGTTTCATGGTTTACTCCGCCTGAATATATATATTCAACATCGTTATATACAAATACTGCAATTGTTACTTTTATCTGTGTGTTGTCGTATCCCCAGCCGGTCGGACCATCTGTTTTGTCATCAAATAATACAGCTTTTATTTTAAGATTTTTTATATTGTAGACTTCTGCATTATGCTTTTTTCCTGATTTGCCTGTAAGGTCTATCTGTGTATTTTTTGACGCAAAACTTAATTCTTCGCCTGTATATTTATCTGTTGAATTTTCTGTATCATTTCTTATTGAAATCTGCATCATTATCGGTGATTTATACAGTTCTGTTGTCTTATAGTTTAATAAATCTGTTTCACCGCTGACAGTTCCTTTATTTACAGATATATTTTTTAAGTCTCCTACAGAATACATATCATCAGATATAAGTGCTCCGATAAGATTACCATATTCGTCTTTTTCTGCAGTGTATTGAATACAGCCATCATATTTATATCTGTTTTCTGACTCTAAAAGTTTGATGCCTATCCTGTCTCCTATTTCTTTTACCGAGTTAAATCTACAGTCCGTTTTTGGTGCATTTTTTGAAAAAGAAATATTTTTAGTTGTCATTTCTATATTTTCTGAACTGCCGTTGTCATTTTCTATTTCAAAACTGTAAGAAAAATAATTAAATACTTTATTCATCAAATTTTTGTATTTATCGTACATTATTTCAAATTCATGAGCACTCATTTTTGACTTCATATAATGCCTCCTTTCACTATATATACAAGTGAAAATGAAAAAAGGTCAATTTTTTATTTTATTTTTTCAATCAGAGAATAAAGTGTTTTTATTATGTCATAATATCTGCTTTCATTCATGTTAAATTTCCCATTATGTATAGGATAATTTGTTTCTTTTTCGATTTCTGCCGTAAATACAATAAAAAGTCCTTTTGCATAATCAAAATAATACGCTGCACTGTCACCGGATAAAAAGTGTTTGTCTACTAACCGGCAGTTTTTATCCCAAATTTTACTGCCACATTCCAGCACGGTGTCTACAAGATATTTATCATTTATTATAGGTGGTATCGGCTCTTTTGTTATATCCATTTCTATTTTTACATTATATTTTTCTTCAATCTGTGATGCAATGTCAAAGATAATATTGTATAATTTGTGATAATCTTCGGGTTTTGCCGCTCTGAGTGTTCCCTCCATATAAACATCTGATGCGATAACATTTTTGGCTGAACCGCCGTTTATCGTTCCTATCCCCGTTATAAATGGCAGGTCTGATGTGTATGTGCTGTTTAGTTCGTTTAATTTTAATATAAATTCACTTGATGCCACAATCGCATCAGTGCCTTTGTCTGAGTTACACCAATGTGCAGATTTACCTTTTATAGTTACTTCCATTTTCCCTATTGCTGCTGATGCTGAGCCATATTGCACTTCCATTCCATATGGGGCATCATTTACAAAATGAAACATTATAAAGTAATCTACATCAGGCGATTTCATAACACCACCGTTAAGCATTATATCTGTTCCCTCTCCATTTTCTTCTGCGGGCTGAAAAATGAATTTTATTGTATTCTTTAATTCGGATTTATTTTCATTGCATATTTTTGCAAGTACAAGTGTGCACGCCATTATAGCATCATGTCCACAAGCATGTGATACTCCATTATTCAGACTTTTGTATTCGATTTCATTTTCCTCTTTAACAGCTATCGCATCCATTTCAGCACGCACTGCTACAACTTTTGCATCCGGATTGTCAGAGTATAACACAGCAGTAATGCCGCACTCTCCTACCCTTTTTGTCACAATACCGTTTTCATTTAGATATTTTTCAATATAGTCAGCCGTTGAATATTCTTTTAGGCTGGGTTCCGGGTGTGCATGAAAATATCGCCTGAGTTTTACTATTTCATTTTGATAGTTCTTAAAAGCTGTTGTATTCATTCTTGTCCTCGTTTATATTTAAATTTCTGATGGTCTAAGATGTACTCTATAAATCATTAAAATTAACAGAAATAACCCATTTTCCGGAACGATTATTTCCAATTCTTTTTATTATGCCATTTATTAAACAAATTAAGAAAGAACCCTATAAGTATCAGAAGTTACCAATACCTATAGGGTTTGATTTTTCAAAAATTATATTAAAATATGAGATTAGTTACCCATCTGAGCTGCAACTTCTGCTGCGAAGTCTTCTTCTTTCTTCTCAAGACCCTCACCAGTCTCAAAACGAACAAAACTCTTAAGGTTGATGCTTACGCCCTCAGCCTTAGCAACGCTCTCTACATACTTTTTAACATTTTCTTTATTTTCTGCTTTAACATATTCCTGCTCAAGAAGGCAAACCTCTTTAAGCTCTTTGTTAAGACGTCCTGTAATCATTTTCTCAATGATTTCGTCAGGCTTGTTAGCATTCTTAGGATCGTTCTTAGCCTGCGCAAGAAGAATTTCTTTCTCATGCTCTTTATACTCAGCATCTACATCATCTGATGAAAGATACTTTGGATTTAATGCAGCAATCTGCATAGCTACATTCTTTAAGCACTCTTTGACTGCATCACTTGCATTGTCAGTGTCAGCTTCAACTAAAACACCAATCTTTCCGCCTGCATGGATATAAGAAACAACTGTTCCTTCTGTCTCAATCTTAGCGAAACGACGAATGTTCATGTTCTCACCGATAACAGCGATCATAGCTTTAAGCTTCTCATCTACTGTTACACTTGTATCAAGTGCCCAAGGCTCAGCAAGGAAAGCGTCGATGTCTGCTGCTGTTGTTGTCTTAGCCTGAGCTGCAACTTCTGCAACATAATCCTGGAATTTTTCATTCTTAGCTACGAAGTCTGTCTCAGAGTTTACTTCTACGATAGAAGCTGTCTTTCCGTCTTCTGAAACATCAACTGCAACGATACCTTCTGCAGCGATACGACCAGACTTTTTAGCAGCCTTAGCAAGACCATTCTCTCTAAGCCATTCTACTGCCTTGTCCATATCACCATCAGTCTGACCAAGTGCTTTCTTACAATCCATCATTCCGGCACCAGTCATTTCTCTTAACTCTTTAACCTGTTTAGCTGTAATTGCCATTTTAGAATCCTCCTATTTAAAATTGATTATGCGTCAGCTTCCTCAGCTGCTTCTTCTGCCATAGACTCACCCTGGTTTGCTTCGATAACAGCATCAGCCATCTTAGAAACGATAAGTTTAACGGCTCTGATAGCATCATCGTTACCTGGGATAACATAGTCAAGTTCTTCAGGATCACAGTTTGTATCTGCGATACCGATAAGAGGAATACCAAGTGTATGTGCTTCCTGAATACAGATTCTTTCTTTCTTTGGATCTACAACAAAGATAGCATCTGGGAGTTTCTTCATATCTTTGATACCGCCAAGGTTCTTCTCAAGTTTCTCCCACTCTTTTTTGATAAGGATAACTTCCTTCTTAGGAAGAACATCAAATGTACCATCTTCAGACATTGTCTCGATTTCTTTTAATCTCTTGATACGAGTCTGGATTGTCTTGAAGTTTGTAAGCATACCACCAAGCCATCTCTCGTTTACGAAATACATTCCGCAACGCTCAGCTTCTGTCTTGATAGAATCCTGTGCCTGTTTCTTTGTTCCTACAAAAAGGATAGAACCACCGTTTGCAACGATGTCTTTAACTGCATTGTAAGCTTCATCTACTTTACCTACAGATTTCTGTAAGTCAATGATATAAATACCATTACGCTCTGTGTAGATGTACTCAGCCATTTTAGGGTTCCATCTTCTTGTCTGATGTCCAAAGTGAACACCTGCTTCAAGTAACTGTTTCATTGAAATAACGCTCATAATTGTACCTCCATGGTTTTTCTTCTTCCATATGCTTCCAAACATAAGACCTTTGACATGGCGTTACTATGTCAAGGCACCGATACGAAATCCGCATATGTGATTAATAGATTAATAATTTAATAGGTATGTCATGTGACAAAGCACACAACATACCTATTATATCATAATAATTTTTAGTTTGCAAGTATTGTTTTTGAAGAATTATATTTTTAAACTTTATAAACCAAGAATTTTTTCAACTGTCTTCTGCATATCCTCTGTCTCGCATACTGTATCATGAAGAACAGGTGCCGTACGAATTTCCTCTACAGCATTTGGAATCTTAACTCCTGATGTTTTGCAGAGTTCATCGATAAGAGCAAAATCATCCATGCCCTCATACTTCTTATCGATGGCACTCATTACGCTTGTACCAAATTTGTATGGACTTGCTGTCGATGCGATAATAGTCTTTGTATCGTCGTTTGTATTCTCTTTATATGTATGATATACAGAAGAAGCAACTGCCGTATGAGTATCCATAACATAACCTGTCTCATCGTAAACTCTCTTTATCTCTTTTGCTGTGTCCTCCTCACTTGCCCATCCCCCTGTGAAATCAGCAAGTTTTGCTTTCATATCGTCTGTAATAGTATATTTGCCAGTTGTTTTCAGCGCATCCATCATATCTGCTGTTTTCTTAGCATCGTCTCCTGCAATTCTGAAGATAAGTCTTTCAAGATTGCTTGAAATAAGAATATCCATAGATGGTGATGAAGTAAGGATAAACTCACGGTTTCTGTCGTAAACACCTGTCTCAAAGAAATCGTAAAGAACCTTATTTTCATTTGAAGCACAGATAAGTTTTCCAACCGGAACACCCATATTTTTAGCATAGAAAGCTGCAAGGATATTTCCAAAGTTTCCTGTAGGTACTACAAAGTTTACTTTCTCTCCTGCTTTAATATCTCCATTTGCGAGAAGTCTTGTATATGAATAAACATAATAAACAACCTGTGGTACAAGACGACCGATGTTAATTGAGTTGGCAGATGAGAACTGATATCCATGCTCATCCATAACTTTTGCAAGTTCTTTATTGTTAAACATAGCCTTAACACCACTCTGTGCATCATCAAAATTTCCTGTAATGCCGACAACTTTTGTGTTTGCACCCTTCTGTGTAACCATCTGGCGTTCCTGAATTTTACTTACACCGTTTTTAGGATAAAATACAATGATACTTGTTCCCTCAACATCTGCAAATCCTGCAAGTGCAGCCTTTCCTGTATCTCCTGATGTCGCAGTAAGAATAACGATTTCATTCTTGATATTGTTTTTCTTCGCTGATGTAGTAAGAAGGTGAGGCAGTATAGAAAGAGCCATATCTTTAAAAGCAATTGTTGCACCATGGAATAACTCAAGATAATATGCATCTGATTTTTTCACAAGCGGAGCAATCTCTTTTGTGTCAAACTTTGAATCATATGCTCTCTCAATGCAAGTCTTTAATTCAGCTTCGGTAAAGTCTGTGAAAAACAGTTTCATAACTTCATATGCTGTCTCCTGATATGTCATTTTGGAAATTTCCTCTAAAGAAATATCAAGTTTTGGGATACTGACAGGTACAAAAAGACCTCCATCATCTGCAAGACCCTTCAAAATAGCCTGAGATGCAGTAACCTTTGTTCCCTCGCTTCGAGTGCTCTGATACATAAGTTCCATTATTTCCTCCATTCCGCCGCACCATATTTTTATAGTACAGTCATTAAATAATTATCTTTTTGTCTTTTAATGTTATATTATACATTATGAAGAAAGTTATTGCAAGAATGTACTTTAGGAATTTATTTTCCAATACCCTTTTCTTGCTGAACCCACTCTCTCAATCACCCCCATTTCTTTTAAGTCTTTTAGCCTTGCTGCAATTGTTTTTCTACTTATCTTAAATATATTTGCAAGTTCAGTAACAGTATAGTTTGGATTGACCATAAGAATATCGAGCAAATCATTCACCTTATCATTCACTCTATCGTTCACCATACTATCATTAAAGTTTGATTCAGAAGTGTAATTTAATTTTTTTCTAAACAAATTCACCCGAAACATATTATCAAACACTTCCACTTCCGGAACTGGAAGCTCATAATCAGCCGCACCATTTAAAATCCTCTGCATACCGCTTCCCCATGCTTCAACCAGACCCATTTGGCTGAATACATTAGCAATTGCTTTATTACGAATTTTTGAATGGCCACTCATCAATTCCTCATAAGTTAATCCATTGTACAATCCACCTGGGGATGTTACTTATTCTGCAAAATTTTCCAATTATATAACTTTTTCTCGTTGACAGTGCGTTCGACCAGTCCGGATTTTTTACGAAATACACCGATTATCAGTCTTCCGCCCTGAGTATTCGCAAACGCAATTATTGACTTCATATATTTTTCGCTTTTCTCCGGTACCATTGATTTGTACTCAATTTTTTTAGATTCACCTAAAAACAAATCATCTATTGCCATTGTCCCACCTCCCTGTCTGGTAATATTTTTTAGCAGTTTCGTTTCTATTATAAAAATATTATAACATATCCGAATATGTAAATCTATTTGAATACGATAGCGAAATCTATTACAAAAAAGTCCAAATTTGTACCGAAAAACTATTTTCCTTTTTTATTGTGGCATAATAACGATGTTATTATAGAATTTCCCATACATTACATAATTATTAGTATCGGCATTCACCTCTCCAATTTTACATATATAATCACCGTTATTAGAAACAGCATACAATATATATTTTTTTGAACCCACTACAAAATCCCAAGTTATAGTTTCTTTATTTTCGCGTATATTTTTATTTCTCTGAACATTTTTAGCTGGAGCATTATATTTGATTTCAAATTCTTGTGGTCTTGATGAATAATTATCATACCGTTTTTCGTTTACAATTTTATATGTATATACATGACCATCTTCTAAAGGATTTTTTACTCTAACATATGAGGATGTTTGACCATATACTGAGCAAAATACCTTTTCCTGTATCTCCCAATCTCCATCCTCTTCTTTTCTGTAAATTTGCAAACTATTACATATTAAATCATCACTTGATTCCGGCGAAAAAACATAAAATTTATTATTAATAAATTCGCAACTACTAATGGCAGGCGCAATTATTCGCATGTATTCAATATAATCATCGCTATATTGACCTTCAAATCCATCAAAAACTTCTGCTATCGTATAAGCATACACATTTTCTTTTTCTACATCAGTATCCTCATAGTTATTTATATCTCCTGATGAAATCATTGCACATTTTTCAAATATGTTATCTTTAGAGTTCATATTTTTTTTATATAAAATATAACCCGTTGCCTGTTTTGATTTTTGCCATGTTACTTTTAATCCTTTTTCAGTATTTTCTATAGATTCAACTTTCGTTCCTTTGAGATTTATACATATTTTTCCTGTTTTATTATATTGTCCTTCAATTTGCTTTCCTGTTGAATCCATAATACAATATGCGCTCACACTATATATATATTTTGTATAATCTTTACAATTATCAATCTTATAACTAAAGAATTCATCTGCTTCAAGTTTTTTACTGTATTCACCAATTTTCTGAAAACTTTTTCCATCTATACTTCTGTAAATATAATAACCATCTGCTTCTTTTACACCTTTCCATAAAACCTTATTTAAATCACTTTTATTTTGTGTTGTTATTAACTCAGGCACAGTTAATTTCACAGTGTCAACTTTATAAGGAATTGTGTAAAACTTAATCTTGTTTCTTTTCGCAGAATACCATATAATTTTCCCATTTACCGCAACAGGTTCACATTCACTTAACTCGTAATTTTTCTTAGATTTTAATTTTGTAATAAATTTTCCTTCTCCATCAATTTCACGGTAATAAAGCATTTTTTTGTATTTCCATATAAGCATATAGCGATTTTTACTTATTCTTGTCAGATACGGCGTGTAATCATCTGTATTTTCTGTCTTAAAATTTGTTACAAACTTAAATTTCACTTTATGTGTTTTTTTGTCCATTGTTGCAATATATACATTTTTTATTCCAGTATATAATAATTTGTTGTTTTTTTCAGCTTTTTTCTGGTCTACACTTGTACCACATATTATATAATTGGTATCTGAAATTTTAAAGTCTCCAAGAGTCGCACCTGTTGTATTATCTCCTGTTTCGCCTGCTATACTAAAAAAAGTATAACTGCTGTCATCATTTATATCGTTCAGTACCATCTCACGCGGATAAGCATCCCCATGGTCAACTGCTATCATATTTCCATCATCAATACAAAGCATCTGATTAAACGAATGGCTGACATATCCATAATTTTTGTTTTCGTCAGCATATCCATATAGTTCTGTGGGATGATCCAGTACTTTCATATTTTCCTTATCTACGACAATAGTCATGCTTGATTGGTGATGGTTTCCATCATCAGTTTCGTACATCGTCCTTCCGGTTTTTATATACATAATATCATCATAAAATTCTACACTGCATGTTCCTGCATCAAACGGACACACCGTAAAACAATTTTTTACATTTGTCTCACCTGTTTTTTCCCATTTTGAATTATAACGTGTAATACATACTACAGACTTTTTATTATTCTCTTTATTATTTTTCTGACCTGTCACAATAAAAAAATCTTTCCCATCATATGCAGCATCTCCCCACATAGAAAGGCTTCTCTTGATTTTTTTTGCCCAAAGACTTTTAAATGATGAATCAAAACACTCCACTATAAAATGCTTGTCAGAGTTTTCAACTCGAATATATGTGCCATTTTTCATTGCAAACAATCTGGCAGATGATACCTTTGCCCAGTTCCATATATAGGTCTGCTTTTCTGTGTATATTTTTTCATTAACCTTTGACTTTGTTGTTATAATATCTTTAGCCGAAACATTACATTCAAATATAAACATTGATAATATCAAAATCAATATTGTATTTAGTATATTTTTCATTTTCTTCTTTTTCATACTGTTCGCTCCTTAGTGATTTTATACCTTGTGTACTACAATCGAAATACATTAGCATTACCAATCTTTCTTTTTCATGTATTTTAGATTAACGGCAAAAAAGTGCACAAAATATAATTTTAACTTATTATTTATTATTTACAAACTTGCTTTATCCTTTGTATATTCGCTGTAACACTTTTCTCCACATTTCTTGCAAATTTTATTTATTCTATATGTATATCTTTTCCCTGGAACATATTGTACACTTGTGTATTTAATTTTTCCTTCAGAATCCTTTATATAAGTTTCAATAGGAACAGATATATCTTTCTTGTCAATTATAACTTCATTCAACTTTTTTAAATGAAATTTTTTTTTGCAATTTGGGCATTTATAATCTTTTCCGAACCAAAAATAAATAACGCAAATCAAAACAACAATTCCGCCAAATGATTGTACTATACAAAATCTATCATATATCCCATATGCAATAAATAATATGATAATAATGGTTGTACATAAACGTGGCTTACTTTTAAATAAAAAATCAAACATTTTTGTGTTCTCCTCAAATTTTTCTTTATGTTTATTTATTGTTAAAAGCACCCAAAAATTCATCAACTGAATTATATGTATTTTCATTCCATGTTATAGCTGTTAAATTACTACATTCACTAAATGCTCCTTCTCCTATAACAGTTACACTTGAAGGTATATTTATGCTCTGAAGACTACAACATTCTAAAAATGCACATTCACCTAATTCTTTTACATTTTTTGGTAATTCTATCCTTGTAATACCAGTGCATTGCTGAAATGCAGCATCGCCTATTTTAGTTATACCTGATGGCAATTCTATATCTTTTAAGTTACTACATCCTTTAAACGCAGCAAAGCCTATACTTGTTACACTATCTGGTATCTGTATATTCACCAGTTCAGTACAATTTTCAAATGCATAATTGCCTATTTTTTTCACATTTGCCGGAATTACGGTATTATTACACCCTGTAACCAATTCATTTTCTGATGTTTTAACTATTCCGTTGCAATTGTCACGGCTGTCATAAATCTTATTATTTTCACTTACATTTATATTTGTCAAACTGCTGCAGCCTGAAAATGCACATTCATTTATACGTTCAACACTCGCCGGAATTTCAATATTTACTAATGATTTACAGCCTGAAAATGTCCAGACACCTATTTCGATTACTCCTTCTGATAACTTGATATCTTGTAAATTACTGCATCCTTGAAATGCTCCATCAGCTATTACTTTGACGCTTTTTGGTATTTCCATACTTGTCAACAATTTACAACCGCCAAATGCACCATCACTTATTTTTGTTACGCTTTGAGGAATTATTGTCCCTGCACAGCCTGCGACCAGCTCATTCGTAGCTGTTTTTATTACAGCATTGCAATTATCACGGCTGTCATAGACCGTATTTTTTTCATCAATTATAATAGTTTTTAAATTTTTACAATGTGAAAGTGCACCATTTTCTATATTAGTTACACTCGCTGGAATAGTCACGCTTACCATATTAGTATTAAAAAGATCTTCAAATGAATCGTAATATATAGTTTCAACCCCTTCATTAATTTTTAATGAGAAAGGTTCTGTACAATTTATTATATCATCAATATCATCATCACCATATACAAATTCTATTATTCCATCTGGATTCTTTGTCGGCTCTATTGTTGGCTCTACTGTCGGTTCCTCCGTTGGTACTGTTATTGGCTCTTTTGTCGGCTCCTCAGTTGGTACCATCGTTGGCTCTGCTGTTGGTTCCTCGGTCGGTTCTTCAGTTGATACTGCCGTTGGCCTTATTGTCGGTTCTACTGTCGGTTCCTCGGTTGGTGTCATCGTTGGCTCTGCTGTTGGTTTCTCCGTTGGTACTGTTATTGGCTCTTTTGTCGGCTCCTCAGTTGGTACCATCGTTGGCTCTACTGTCGGTTCTACAGTCGCAGTAGTTTCAGGAATGTTTGTTATCTCAGGTGCTTTTGTAATCATTGGATTGTTAGTGTTTTCCGGTGCTTTCGTCTTTTTAGTTTTCTTAGGTTGAACGACAGTAACTTTACATTTGTATTTTTTTCCTTTTACTGTCGCCTGAACCATTGCATTGCCCTTCTTTACTGCTTTAATAGTACAGCTCATCTTACTTTTTTGGGTTATTTTCACAAATTTTTGTCCATTTGTTACTTTCCATTTAACTTTATTTTTATTATTCTTTAATTTTATAACAAATTTTTGTCCTACAGATACTTTCGCTGATTTTGTCATAACAATCTTTTTTTGTGCTTTTACTAATGTATTATTTGTACTACCAATCACCAATGAAGCCATTAATACAATAGCTATACTTTTTTTAATATTCTTTTTCATCACTTTGAAATCCTTCCTTATCTTAATTTGATTTAGTTATCATTCTGCATTTAACTTTTTAATCCCCCCTAAAATTGTTGATTTTTACATGAATAACTATATCACTCAAGTAATTATTTGGCAATACATTTGTAATATTAAATTCTCTTTTATAAATTCATTCGTATTCTTTTCGTATTTTTGTATAATCAGCCAATATTAGATTACATGTTAAAAACAAACTAACTTATAAAAAGCCAAAAATTGTATGACACAACTTATTTTACTTTTAATGTTTTCTTTACAGTATAATAACCGGTTTTTGTTACTGTAATAACTACTTTGGTATTCTTTTTAGGTTTCTTTGATAATACAAGCTTAAATTTTTTTCCATTAACAACCGCATTTTTTACCTTACAATTTCCTACTTTTAATGTAACTTTTGCATTTGAAACAGATATAGTTCCGCTTATATTTCTATAATTATTTTTAATGTTAATCTTCTTAATAGACATTTTTTTGTATTTAACAGATGATTTAGATGTTTCATCTGACTTAATTATTTTCACACAATCATAATCATCTGATTTAAATTGATCGTCCTGCTGTTCAAGTAAAACGTAATACATATCATTATTTTTAGTCTTAGTAGTAAATGTAATTGTTTTTTGATCAAATGTTGGTATTGCACCTATTTTTTTCTTTTCAACAACTTTTCCTGTTAATGAATCTTTTACAAGCGACACTGTAATGTCTTTATAAGTATCATATCCTCTATTTGATATGTCTGCTGAGATGATAGTATTATTTCCACAATCTCCGACAGTCATATTTTCTACTGCTATGTTTTTATACTCCAAGTAAATATTTTTAGTATTATTTGTAATATCTTCATCAGTTTCTTTGTCAGGTATGACCGTTAATACAAGATTTTCTACATTTGCATTTTCATTAACTTTAAAATATATATATGATTCTGTTATTTGACCAGGCAATATGTTGCTGTATATATAATTTGTTGCAACAATATTTCCGCTTTTATCACTGAGAGTGACATCTGCTCCGGTAACTGTAACGCTTCCTTTATTCATTACTTCAAAGCTACATTTCATCCATTCGCCTCTATTAAAGGTTTCAGCATCATAACTGACTTTATTTAATTCAATATCACACCTCTTATTTATCGAAATCATTTCTAAATCCGCATTTCCATACGGTTCTTCGTCTTCTTTATATTTATAATTTTTGTTTACTTCTGATACATTTAATAATACATTAATATCTCCATCGTTTGTAACACTGGCTGAAAAGTCATTTATATATTTATCATATATATATTCATTATTATATAATGTAATTGGTTTTTCCCATACGTTATCATCTTCATTCAAATATGAAATACGCATATTATTTTTCAACTTTTTTTCATATAGATAAATTGCTGCAGTTTTACTTCCTATTTTAATTAAACTATATTTATCAGAAAAAACTTTTTCAGAGGTAAGCTTGCTATTTCTAGAAACAATTTGTCCGTCACTGTACCAATATAACAAATGTTCTAGATACTGTGGTTTAAATTCTGCCTTTTTTGATTGTGTCACACGTTTTCCATTCTCATATATAAACACATCATCTGTAGTAATGTCTCCATCAGTATCCATACAATATGCTATTTTCAAACCATTATTATAATCTGCCGTCAAGCTGCTTACTAAATTTAGATTTTGATAACAGATTTCCGGCTTTTCATAGGATACATTATTGCCATTAAATGATATTTTACTTGAATAAATAGTATTTTCATTATTGTTACAAATGTAATCATTTTTACCGTTATTATTCCACACTACGTATATATTGTCACCCTGTCCACATAGTTTAGGCATAATATCCAGATTGCCATTTTTAATAGTTGTGACAGAAAAACCTTTTTCATCATTACTGCTTAATTTTTTAAAAGCAGCAACACTTATGTCAAAATCGATATTAACTTTACCGAAACCATCTTCCAGAGTCGCGTCAGCATCATCGTTATTTGTGTTAATTATATCTGTAGCATTTTGCCATACCAGATAAGCTGTATTATCAATTACCTTTAACACAGGACAACTATCCATTGTGCCATCATTATATACTTGTCTTGGATTACTCCATGAAACGCCATCATAATAAGAGAAATATAATGTGATGGAATTTAAATCATTATTATCACCATCTGTCCATACTGAAAGTTTTGTACCGTCCTCAAATGAAACTAATTGCGGAGCCGATTGTTTATATACATTACTTTTAAATGTTTCAATATTGGTATTTTCATTTACATTATTTGCTTTTTTATTTGTTTTAAAATGTGATTTTTCTTTCTTTTGTGGAAAAAATTGCGGTTTACATTCTTTAATAATTTTTTTAAATTGTTTACCAAAGCCACCTACTTCAAAATAACCCGAAAAATCACCAACAGCATTTGCATAAATATTGTCTGATAGTTGTCCCATATTATTATCTGTATTTTGAAAATCTGAATCAAAAACATATGAAGCTAACAGTTCTCCATTAATTCCGCCTTTTGCATACAAAATATCAGAAATACCGGCTCCCACCGAACCATCAGCAGAAATTTTACTTGAAAATTTTCCGGATGGACTTAATTTAACTGTAGTACTATTACTTTTATTTATCACATTTAATTCAGCATTTATTTCGGCTGAAAAAAATACTCTCCAAAACATTGGAATTGGTCCTACTGCAAAAGGGTGTTCTAAATTAACAGATCCATTTACATCTATCATAATATTTCCATCTAAAAATTTAGCACCATCTTTGGTTAATTCCATTTCTGCATAACCAAAGATTTTTGCATCATATGTTTCTTGTGGTCCAAACCCGAATTTACTGCTTTTAATTTCTTTAAAAGTATCCAAATCATCATAATTTGCATTTTTTTTATCTTTTTTATAACGAACTACCGCTTCTTTAATATCCTTAAAGGCTTTAATTGTTTTTGATACTTCATCATCTTCCTTGTTTTCTTCGTCTTCCTCCTTGTTTTCTTCATCATCTTTCTGATTTTCCTTATCTAATAAAGGATCTTTCTTTTCTTCATCTTCTTTTTCATTTTCATAAGTCTCTTCTTTTTCAACACCTATAACAATCTTAATTTTTCCATCCCAAATACTAAAATCAACCGGTACTTGATCGCCAAAAAAGCCAATACTCCACTCTGTTCCATTTAAAAACGAAAAATCTGAATCTGAATGTTTTTTGTTTTGACCTTCTCCCATATCAAATCCAATATTAATATTTTCTCGTCCTCTAAAATATAATTCCTGTTTATTACTCTTTCCATCAATGTCTTTTGCGACTATATATATAGGTGCATTTATATCAAAGTTGTTACATATTGAAGTTGTTAAAATATTTCCATCAAATTTTTGACTTATTTTTCCCTGTATCAGAAAAATACTTCCATATGAGCTTTTTCCCCAATCAACCTCTGCTTGTAATTGTTTCTTTTCTGAATTTTCACTGCTTATGTAGAAATACTGATTCATAACATCATAGTCCTTATCAACCCACACTGCTGATATCACCGGATAATCATTTGATTTTCTCTGAATACGAATTTCATTTGACACATCAAGCTGATTTTTAGTTAATTTTCTTGTGACATACCCATTTTTAGAAACAGATACCGTTCCGTCTGATAAGTTATTGATAGTGACATTTCCATATTTATCACTTTTTACCGTTTGTTTATCACTTTTTACCGTTGCGTTTGCACAAATTGTTCTATCATCTATATTATTTATTTTGTTATCATTTTTATATATAATAAGACGCATTTTATTTAAGTCATACTCATCGCGCCGTGTAGTTTCCATCTCATAGCCTGCAGGCTTTATTTTTGGTGGAATTTCACAATAATGAAGCGACTCATCATGATTCATACTCCATCCCTGGCTATATCTTTGTCTTATTACTTTCATATATTTTGAAGGCATCAGTTTTTTCCATTTAAGTAATAGCTCCGTGTAAAATGCCGAAAAATTCTGTTCACTGCATGCACCAATGTTCCATGTAAAATCATCCATATTTAAGAAACAGCCACATAAGTCATCTCCCGATGTTTGCCAATTTTCTGCAAAAGTACAATCTTCCAAATTTATACACCCATCAAACATTCCGCCTATATCTGTATCTTTTTTCACATTCCATTTAGCCAAATTAATTTTTTTAAGTGAAATGCAATCAGAAAACATCATATTCATTTTTTGAACATTGCTTACATTCCAATCACTAATATCTATTTTTTTGAGATTTTCACATGATCCAAACATATAATCCAAATATTTTGTATCTTTTCCTAATGTCCAATGAATTGAAACTTCTGTCAATTTTTTATTATAGAGAAACATATCTGAAAGGCAATCGACATTATCTAAATCTAAACCATCTATCTCAACTTTTTCGAGATTTTCCATTTTTTCAAATAAGCTTTGAAAACTTACATTGGTTTTTGTTGAAGTTTCAGATAATCCTTTTGTCATATCAACTATTTTTGCATTTTTTATATATATTTTTTTTACAGCATTGCGAATCTCTTTCCAACCATCATTAATCACATTACCGTCTCTAACTTCAAATGTTGAAATAATAAGTGTATTATCATTCGAGATTTCCCAACCTTTATTTTTTTCATCATCTTTTTGTATTTCTTTTGAATAAACTATATTATAATTAAAACCTGATATCAGCAAACTTATAACTAATAATAATAAAATAATCCTTTGTGTTCTTTTCATAATCTCTTCTCCTACATGTAAGTTTTCTTAAGCCATTTTATCACTTCTATAATACATTTGCAACGCTATTGTATTGCTAATAGGAAATTTTATTTATAAAACTCATGACAATGGTATCTAAATAATCTTGTAAGGCTTCTGTCAAACCATGATACATTACTGCTGTCAGCTAAAGCTCTTTCCATAAAATATAATGCCCCATTGGAATAATCCACACCTCTTAATGCATCTGAAACAGCACTTTTAGTATCTTCAGATACATCTACTGTATAATACCTTCCATCCATAATGGGCGAGAACTGATACGTTCCTCCTCGGTGTGAAAACACAACATCCTTAACGTTTGAAGGAAACGTCTTACTTTTTACCCTGTTTAGCACAACATTTGCTACAAGCACCTTTCCCTTATGATTTTCACCTCCTGCTTCAGCTTCAACAATTCTTTCGAGTATTTTTCTTTCAGAAGCGGTCACACTTACACCACATGCTTTTTTTATCTGCATAATTTTATACTGTTTCATTCTTTCTACATGCAATTTTCTTAATGTCGAAATTTTTTTAATGTTTGCTCTATTTCTTAGGTTATAATCATTCTCAGACATAATAACTATATTTTTTTCTTTGATTGTTTCTGAAAAACATGTAATATTATTTACCATACCTGCAGCCATACTACTAATAATTAAAATACTAATTGTCTTTTTTCTGTTTTTATACATAATAATCTCCATTCTACATTGTTTTCTGTAAATTGTAAGTATATACATCATAATTTCTCACATTATATCCTATGAATACTTTTGTAAAATTATTCACACTTTCGTAATATTTTATACACTTATTTTATAAATATGATATATCCATTTAAATTTCGTATTGCAAAAGCATTATTTTTGTATTACTATTTGAGATAGTATTTAAATTTGCAAGGAGTTATAAGCTTCTTTATACACCCATGCATTTTTATAATCACCAATTACAATTATAAGGAGGTTTCCAAATGAGAAACAAAATGAAAACAAAAATTATAAGTTCAGCTCTTGTGGCTGCACTTGCAACAGGAAGCATGATATCTTCTGCACCTATGCTCAAAACAACTGCCGCAGAAAACAGCGAATTAACTGCAACTGCGGAGCCTACTGCTGAACCAACAGTTCAACCTACTGCCAAACCAACAGCAAAACCGACCACTAAACCAACAAAAAAGCCGAATAAAATAACATACACTCCTGCAGGATTTGTTTATTGTGCAAAAGGAGAACCCAAAAAATGCGTGTTATCTAAAAAAGCTAAGTTTATTACAGTAACAGGAAGCAAATACAAAAAATCCGGCAGACAAATTACATTTACAGCTAATAAGGATAGTAAAATCAAATATAAAGCTGGTAATAAGTATAAATATATTGACGTCATTGTCAACGGAAACAAAACTTGCAAAACACAGACAAACAAAAAGGTTACAGATAAACGCATTAATAGAAAAGAATATACTTGTGATATTACTGATAACAATAAACACTATAAAAATTTTATAGAGTGGGCAAAGAAAAATGTTGGTAATGGTTGGATGTGGCAGAAAAATGAATTGAAAAAAAATTCTAAATATAACCGTGGCATAAAAAATGGTGATTCCAGCAGTAAAGTACTAAAAAAATATCCATCATGGGAAGATGAAGGCTGGGATGATTATGGAGAGTTTGTCACTACAGCAAGATACTATGACAAAAAAAGCAAACTGTCTGTATATAAAAATTTTTATTATAATAAGAAAGACAAAATAACAAAGATAGCATGGATTTCTTATAATCCAAAAGTCAAAGAGTATAATATTAAATTAAAATAATCATAATCATTTTAACGGCAAAAGAATAGCCTATGACAAAACTTCTTACTATAAAAAAGGAAAAGACACAATGTCATATATGAGGTTAAAATAAAAAGTCCAACAATTTATCAATGAAAAAAATTAAAGATACTCTAAACTGACTATTTTATTAATAGGGACTGTCACAACAAGAAAATTTTATAATAAATAATTAATTTTATATATTGTATAAATTTTTATCGATGCGACAGCCCCAATTACCATACTGAAAATCTTAAATTAAAATCCATATTAGTCGATTCTTCTGCTTATTTTTCATTTTCAAGTTCATCTACAACATATTCACATGCTTGTATTACAAAACCCGAAAACGAAACATCTTTTTCAATCATTATTTGCTCAATACGACTGATAAGATCGACCGGAAAACGTACTGTTTTGTTTTCTGTTTCTCTTCTATCACTTTTAATTTGAATAGCCATAATATAACACCTCCCGTATTATAATAGTATTACTTTTGAGCTCACAATTCAGCACTTCAAAAGTTTTGTATTCGTAACACATTTGTAGTATCTTGTTTTGGTTATATGTCATCAATATATCCAGTTTTGTACTAATAAAACAAATATACATATTTTCACTCTGTATGTATTACGCTTTTTATTGCGTTTGTAATACATATATGTTATATTATTTTATGTATTTAATGCACAATATATAATTTTTAAAAATGTGTATTTATCTATTAATGCTATAATCTCATACGTTTTAATCAAACAATTTTTTATTTACAAAATAGGAGGTATCACACCAAATGAAAAAAAATATCAAATCAAAACAAATGTGCACACTACTGACACTGTCACTGGCTATATGTTCACAATCAGTGTATGGCAGTCCTTTTTATTCTACTGTATATGCTGCTGAGGCATCAGATACAACAATGCAGGGAGCATCTGTACTGCAATTTGATGAAAATGCCACATGCCTGTTTGCCAGTGAGAAATATGAAGCCCATTATTTCAAATTCACAGTTCCTAATGATATTGGTAATCAGTGGATAACTTTCTCTGCAACTAATTATACAAATAACAATATTTATGCAACATTATTAGACTCTATTGGTACAGAATTAGTCAAAGGGCAGTCAGTTAAAAAGGAAGAAACATATACAATTGATACTAAAATAGAAGGCGGCGAGTCTCTAATAGATTCTTCTTACATCTTAGTTCCAGGCAATACATATTATATAAAGCTTCGAGATAAATACGGACATAAGCTTACAGGTAATGCCTCCGTTTCTATTAAATCCCTTGCTGATGACAACTGGGGCACTTTCTCTAAAGCAGTTGAATTTAAGCCAAATGAATGGCAAAATGGAAAATTAGAAAAAGCAGATGATATTGACTGTTTTTTTGTTACTCTTCCAGACAATAACAGCAAATACACTTTTAATATTTCATGTGACAATAGCTTAAATGTTAAATTTCTCGATGAAAACAGAGCAAATCTCAGTGAACTTACAGTTGATGCGAATAATACCAGCAATAAATATTCTGTAACAGGACACGGACAGACTATATACGTCAAGGTTAAAGCCGGAAATAACAAAATCAATACTGCAAATTATTCAATAAAAGCAAGTTTACAAAAAGAAACAAACAACAATAATAATAATAACAACAACAATAACAATATCGACAACAACAATAACAATAACGACAACAGTAACAACAACAACGATAACAGCAACAATAACGACAACAGCAGCGACAACAACAGCGGCAACAATAATAACAGCAACAGCACTAAGAAAAAGAAAATTACTACACTTTCTCTGAAATCATATAAAAAGGGAACAAAAAAAGTAATTGGTAAAACCATTAAAGCTGCTACTGTCAAAGTAAATGTATCAGGTAACACATATACTGTAAAATCCAATAATGCCGGAAAATTTACTGCAAAACTCGTGGCTAAATTAAAATCTGGGACAAAAATTACTGTTATCGTATCAAAGAAAAATTATATTACATGCACAAGAAAATTTTTTGTAAAATAAGTGTGTATAAATAAAACAATATTAAAAAGATTGCATATACCGTGAAAATTTATAGAATCTATAAGTTTTCACGGTATTATTTTATTAAATAAAGCCTAATTTGCAATCTTTCCTTTAAAATGTTACACTTCATATATCATAAAAAAAATTTACGAATTTACAAAAGAATTGAGGTTTACAAAAAACATGGCTAATAATTTACCCGGTGTTTTTAAAGCACAGAAGAAAGATGGAAGTACATATTACAGAACATCGATAACTTTTCGCTCAAAGCATATCAGTCTCGGCAGTTTTGATAATGAAAAAGATGCCAATACCGTATATAACGAAGCAATAAATATTGTCAGAAGCGAAAATTCCTATCTTCCTGATGATTTTTCAGCTAAGGTATGCAAAAAACTTGATTTCAAAAAATGGATAACTTTGATTAACTTTAAAAATAATGGTATATATATAAAAACACCGATATATATGCGCAACAATTTTTTCAACTATTATCTTTCAAAAAATGATGTGTTGACCTTTGATGTTGATGACCTTTTTTATTACTCCAAGCATTCAATAATGAGACGTGGCACTCATTTATTTGTTGCAGAATATGGCATGCAGACTAACATAGCTTCAAGATATGGTATAAGAAATTTTGCAAGAAAAGGTATAGATTTCAGATTTGTCAACGGTGACACAAATGATTTCAGATATGCAAATATCGAAATAATAAACCCTTATCAAGGTGTCACCATAGAAGTCACAAACGGTACAATATGTTATAACTCAAAAATTCATATCAACGGTTATGTACTTATCGGTAAATACGATAAAATAGAACATGCTGCAATAGCCTACAATAAGGCGGTTGATTTTCTCATAAATAACGGATGTACTACCAACTATGAAAAGAATTATATAAATGATTATTCTGTTTCAGAATATAAAGAAGTGTATGAAAATTTACATATTCCTGAAAAAATAAAAGAACAGACTTAACATTCTCAAATCTAAGTCTGTTCTTTTATTTTTTATGTTCTAAGCTCTGCTTTTTGCTTTATTATACTCTCCCAGCACAATTTTTTCTAATTTACGTTTAAGTATAATCTGAATTTCCTCATGCTTTGCAATCGGCTTTACGAGTATTGAATGTATGCCTGCCTTGTTGGCTCCCCAAATATCCGTAAATATCTGATCCCCTATAAAAAGAGTATTTTCACGGGTTGTGCCCATAATCTCCATCCCCTTCTCATAGCCTGCCTTTGAAGGCTTTCCTGCCTTATATACATACTCAGATTCTAGTGCATCTGCAAGAGGTTTTACCCTGTAATCTTTATTGTTAGATATAATACATGTTTTAAAACCTATCTCTTTGAGATTTTCAAACAATTCAATAGCTGGCAGTGTAACCGGCTGGTCATGCTCAACCAAAGTATTGTCAACATCAAAGAGTATTCCTCGATAACCCTTATCATAAAAGCCTTCATAGTCTATTTGGTACGCCGAGTCACAATCCTCACTGGGATATAAATTTTGAAACATATTTACCTCCATAAATTTTTATACAATAATAACTATGGGTATTTTATTAAATTATAGCTGTTTTGTCAAATTACTGCGCGATGTTTAGAGAACTTTAATATTTACCATGCTTAGTTATTTATTTTGATACAGTCAATGTAACATTTTTACCATAAAGCTTAAGTGTGTATTTATTTCCTTTTTTGCTCATAACACTTGTATCCAAAGGCATGTATGATTCTACGTTATTATTATCTACACAGATAAGATATTCTTTCTGCATAGCCGCCAAACTCTTAAATTTCATGGAACCTGTGCTCGTTGTCACTGATTTGTAACCTGCACAATCTGTAAACATCTGTACCCAGTACGGCGGATTTGTATTCATATATCCAACTCCCATATACCCAAATTTGTCATTTAGTATGTTTGCCCGATGCCCCTCGGAATTCATCCAGTCAGTCACAACCTGGGTCGAAGAATGCTGTCCGCTTGCTATGTTTTCAGCAGCATATTTATGCTCAAATGAATCCGAAATTGTAGTATATGGTTTTTCACCGTTAGGACGGGTATGATCATACGACAACACTATCTCTTTCTCACGTATATTGCATGCATTTTGTAATGCATCAGGCATAGTAAGCAACGACAGCCTGTTCGCAAATCGTTTCTGATTTATATATTTGAGAACACCCCATTCATAACTGTCAACCGAAATTTTATCACTGGGATATTTTGACTGTACTTCGGCACTTGCAGACGAAAGCTTATCATTTGCAACACCGATTTTCTTTGCAGCTTTAAGTATTGTAGTGACTTTCTTCTGTGTAATAACATTATTATAAACCTTTACACTCTTATCACCGTTTACCAGAACAAAGTAAGGTGTAGTAAGTGAATCTAATTTTGTGTAATCCCAAACAAACTCTAAAGATGAATAGTTATTAACGCAGCCATAAATAGGAACTTTTTGCTTTTCTATAGCTGTTTTTATAGTCTTCTTCATTTTCTTTGAATAACTGCAGTCGGTCTTAGTTACGAGCAGCAGGAAAGTTTTACCCTCTCTTGAAAGCTGGTCTGCCTTTCCTGGTGTAATCTGAGAATAATACTTTGATGTGATATACTTAGCTGCATCAGTTTCAACCGGTGTACCTTTTTTCATTGCCGGGAAATTCTTCTCAAGCACGTTTCTGCTTACGAGGTCAACATAATCTACTGTAGATGTTTTCTTTGTGGTGCCTTTTGTAATCTGTATTGCATTTGAACACTCCCAGCCACCAAGTTTAGCTACTGTAGCGGCTGCAGATGCCACAGGATAAATTTCCGTCATCCACATAGAACCGTCGGTACGTTCAAGCAAAATAGTGTTTCCACTCTTATTGTCCATTCTGTAAGAACTTCTCGCAACATTTGGCAGCAGATACAGATTGGCAATAGTGCCTGTCCCTGTTTTAGTATTGATTGCCTTAAATATCTCGCTGCTGTCATTAAGATAATGGAATGAAGTTGCTTTCTTTTTAAAGCTTCTTATAGGCGAACCATCGTCTACATCATTATCAAAAGAATACGCATAACCATCCAGTGCCCTGTAACCGCCCGGAACATCAGTAAGGTAATCCGTCTTACTCTTAAGTACATTAGGTCTGTTGTCTGAACAATGATTATTGATAAGCATTGATACATCATTGCTTTCTTCCGGAACCATTCCTACAAAGTTTCCATTGTCAAATCCCGGAGATTTTGTGCTCTGATATATAGGGAATATACGTCTTATAAGAGACTTTGTGCCATTTTTAGTCATAGTTCCCATACTTTCAGTATCCTGCAGCCCGAATGCCCACATACGTCCGTCGGCATTTTCAACAAAACCAGTCTTTGCAACTTCAGTAGTTCCTGTTTGTGAACTATATGCATCATATTGTCTTGTATAATACTCATAAGGAAAAACACGCACGGCATTTTTAGTTACAAGATTAAGTTTAAGTTCCAGAGTATATGACTGTGAAAATGAACCGGTTGCAGGATCCATCGTGTAACCGCCAATTCTGACATCCTCTACCCAGCGGTAGAATGTTTTGTCTTTAGTGCAGATACCACCTGGAACAATTGTTGTAACATTATCCTTTTTTGCATATACAAGACCCTTTTCATAATATTTCTGCTCGCCAAGATAAGTATAACCCATAGAGAAACTGCCGTCATTTTTCAATACACCAATTACTCTGCCATAGCGGTGCTCGGCAAAAGCCTTACAATCAGCGGCTATTGTTTTTCCACTATTGATTTCTTTTACCTCACCTTTGTTTGTCAGATAATGCCCCATTCCGGCCTGTTTGACATCACTTGCAAGTTTTTTCATTTCATAATCACTTGAAACACCGTAGAGAGTTCCATCAGCAGTCAGAACAGTCCTTCTTGTAACTCCTGAGGACACTGTGAGAACATTTTCTGAATAATCTGCAACATTCTCAATTTTATTCATAACGCAAGGGTCAATCTCACCATCTTTGCGTCCTACCTGATAGTATGTATTATCCGGAGATATAAACTCATTGACACTTAAAATGTTGTTTGTCATATAGCGCGGTGTGCCTTTAAGCTCTGGATACTGTTTATACTCATAATTAAATTCTTCCTCTTTGCTGTCATCACTGCTTTCACTTTGATTTGAACCTATAAGCCCATCGGCAACACTTTTATCCTCAAGCCACGCATATTGAGGTTTAAAATACATGTAACGTGAACTTGAACTTTTATCATCCGTGGCTTTAAAAAGGTTATTCTGTTTTGAAAAATAAATACAGCATCTATATCCCTGTATTAGGGAACATGTAAGAAATTCTCCATCAGGTCCGACTGCCATGATGGCAGTTGCAGGACTGATATTTCTGACAAAATTCTTTTCAGCATCGTAAAGGTCAATAGATATAATTATCGAATCCTTCGTAATCCATTTGCTATAATTTTCATAAGTCGTAGCAGACGGATCGCCCATTGCCAACAGATAATTATTTTCATCTATATCAAAATATTTCATTATGTCAGCCTTATCTAAGGTACCGAAAGTGCCTTTATAATTGATTTTGAAAAACTGTCCCTGCATGTCCGTTCGTTTCAGTTCTTCTGCAAACATAATACTTTCAGCGTTTTCATCCTTAAACCTTGTACCGATAAAAAAACTGAAACTGTACTTTCCGCTTACATCAACGCTGTATGAACTCGCCTTAGCAGAGTAAACCTGATTTACCGGGATATAACGGTCAAATAATGTTTGTGTCTGATCCGCCGCTGATGTACTGCGGACAGGCATAATAGGTAAAACGCTTACTAACATAAGCGCAACCAATGCCATTGATAAGATACGCTTTTTCATATTAATCACCTTTCCTTTCCTCGGGAAGAATTGACAAGCTTCATTATAATAAATATACACTATACGCTGCCAATGACACAAGCAATATGTGTAAGAAAAAACGTATCATATCAAGAAAAATTATGGAGAGGATTTTATTATAACTGTCTTGCCAGATTTGCCATTTCTATCGCACTGAGGGCACAATCATATCCCTTATTTCCGGCTTTTGTTCCGGCTCTCTCAATTGCCTGCTCGATATTATCTGTCGTAACTACACCAAAGAGTACAGGTACCCCAGATTCGAGAGATACACTTGCTATTCCCTTTGCAGCTTCGTTACATACAAGATCATAATGGCTTGTTGCACCTCTTATTACGGCACCAAGGCATATAACTGCATCATATTTGCCTGACATTGCCATTTTTTTGGCTATAACCGGAATTTCAAATGCACCGGGAACCCATGCAAAAGTTATATTATCGTCTTCAACACCGTGGCGTACAAGACCGTCTCTTGCGCCCGAAATAAGTTTTGATACGATAAACTCATTAAATCTTGCTCCGATTATTCCTACTTTCATTCCTTCTGCTGCGACTAATTTTCCTTCTAATGTTTTCATAATATTTTATCTCCTTATTTTTTCTATAAATATGCTATTTATTTTAATATTTATTATTTTTAGCAAAAATCATTTTATTTTTGTATTTTGCGCAAAAGTTTATTTTTCTTTTGCTTTTTTACATATTAAGCAGATGTCCCATTTTTTCTTTTTTTGTTCTAAGATAAAAGCTGTCATATTTTCCAGGTTCCATTTCAATAGGAACCCTTTCAATTATTTTGAGATTATATCCCTCAAGTCCATAAACTTTGAGTGGATTATTTGTCATCAGCTTAAGTTCATGAATGCCAAGATCCACAAGAATCTGTGTTCCTATCGTATAATCCCTTGCATCCTCAGGGAAACCAAGTTTAAGGTTGGCTTCAACTGTATCCAATCCGCCATCCTGAAGCTCATATGCTCTTATTTTGTTAATAAGACCAATTCCTCTTCCCTCCTGGCGCATATAAAGAAGAACACCTCTTCCCTCTTTTGCTATCATCTTCATAGCTGCATCATACTGCTGGCCACAGTCACATCTTGCCGAACCCAGTGCATCACCTGTAAGACACTCTGAATGAACTCTGCAAAGAACCGGTTTTCCGTCTGTTATATCACCTTTGACAAGTGCTACATGATGCTCTCCATTCAATTTATTGATATATCCGTAAATTGTAAATTCTCCGTATCTTGTAGGCATTTTTGCTTTTGCAACACACTCTACCAGAACCTCATGTTCTTTTCTGTACTGCACAAGATCAGCAATCGTTCCTATCTTAAGGTTATGCTTTTTTGCAAATTCCATAAGATCAGGTGTTCTTGCCATAGTTCCGTCATCTTTCATGATTTCACAGCAAAGTCCAACAGGTTTAAGTCCGGCAAGTCTTACAAGGTCTACAGTTGCTTCTGTGTGGCCGTTTCTTTCAAGTACACCACCTTTCTTTGCTTTTAGCGGGAACATATGTCCCGGAGTTCTGAAATCAGATGGTTTTGCATCATCCTCAACAAATTTCATCGCCGTAATTGAACGCTCATATGCCGAAATTCCCGTCGCAGTATCTACATGGTCTATTGATACCGTAAATGCCGTACAATGATTATCAGTATTTACCTCACACATTTGCGGAAGCATAAATTTATTTGTATATTCTTCGGTCATAGGCATACATATAAGTCCCTTTGCATAACTTGCCATGAAATTTACATTTTCATTTGTGGCAAACTGTGCAGCACATATTACATCTCCCTCATTTTCTCTTTCTTCATCATCAATCATTACTACGATTTTTCCTGCCTTTATATCTTCCAGGATTTCATCAATAGTATTAAATTTATTTTCCATAATCAAGTTCCTTCCTCTCTATATATTTTCTTATTATTACCCTTAATAAAAACCGTTTTCATTCAGAAAATTCATCGTTATACTGTCTGAATTATTTCTTTCTTCGCTTTTATTATCTCTATCATCTGTTTTAAAGTTCATAAGTCTTTCAACATATTTGCCTACTATATCATTTTCGAGATTCACTATATCACCCGGATTCCTGTTAAGCAATGTCGTCTCCTCGCCTGTATGAGGTATCACTGAAACCGCAAAACTGCTGTCTGTAAGCTTAGCCACCGTAAGACTTATTCCATCAATAGTTATCGATCCTTTTTCAACTATATATCTCAAAATTTTTGCAGGTGTTTCTATCTCAACCCAGACTGCATTATCCTCTTTTTCAAAAGAACTTATAACCCCGACACCATCTATATGTCCTGATACTATATGTCCTCCAAATCTTCCGTTTGCAGCCATCGCACGCTCAAGATTAACCATGCTCCCGTGTTTCAATGAACCTAAGGAACTTCGTCTCAATGTCTCCGCCATCACATCCGCACTGAATTTTCTACCGCTTATTGAAGTAACAGTCAGACACACACCATTTACCGCAATGCTGTCACCTATTTTGGTATCTTCAAGCACTTTGACGGCGGCTATCGTAATAACTGCCGAATTACTGCCTTTTGCAACAGCTTCAACTTTTCCTGTTTCCTCGATTATACCAGTAAACATTTTTTCACCACCTTATATTTTCTTATGCAGCATTTAACATTGATATTTTTATAAATCACATTCGATAAGAATATCAATGCCAATATTTGAAACCTTAACATTCCTACAGATAAATGCTTCATCAGGGCTTTTTACTCCCATCCCTTTTACCGGATTATATATGCCGCTTCCCCCAAATATCTTTGGAGCTATATATGCCTGAATATGATTTACAATTCCGGCTTCAAGTGCACTCATATTCAAAGTCCCGCCACCTTCAAGTAAAATTCCGTCTATTTTTTTCTCTCCAAGTTTGAACATAAGGTCATTTAAATCAACCCGCCCGTCTTTCTTTGCAGTTTTTATAACATCGATTCCTCGTTGTTCTAAAAATCTGATACGTTTATTATCATCAGAAACGGTTGCTATAATTGTCGGTATTTCCAACGCAGTATTTATTATATTGCTGTTTTCCGGTATTCTCAGATTACTGTCACATATAATACGCACCGGATTTGTACCGCTTTCAATACGACAGGTAAGGCTCGGATTATCATTTATAACAGTCTGTACTCCCACCATAATTCCTTTAAGTGCATTTCTTGTATACTGCACGTTTTGTCTTGCTTCTTCTGATGTCACCCACTTGCTCTCACCATTATCACATGCAATCTTCCCATCAAGTGTCATTGCATATTTCATTACGACATACGGTGTCTTTTTGGTTATGTAATGAAAAAAAACATCATTTAATGCATCACACTCTTCTTTTAATACACCTTTCACAACATTGATACCGGCATCTTTCAGCTGTATTATTCCCTTACCTGCAACAAGTTCATTTGGATCATCTGAACCAATATACACATTTTTTATTCCATGCTCAATTATCGCAAGTGTGCACGGAGGCTGTTTTCCGTAATGACAGCATGGTTCCAATGTAACATACATATCACTTCCGCAAGCACTTTCACTAAGTTTTGAAAATGCATCTCTTTCCGCATGAAGTTCGCCATATTTTTTATGATATCCCTCTGCAATAATTCTGCCTTCCTTAACTATAACAGCACCAACCAGAGGATTTGGTGAAACTTTTCCTGCACCTTTTTTAGCAAGCTCTATAGCCCGCCGCATATACTTCTCATCCATATATGACCTCCAATTTTAAATTTTTATGGGTTTTTTCTAAAAATATGATATAGATGTATCTATTATATAGATTTCTAAATTTAAAATAGATTTATTGATTTTCTGATATTGTTAAAATATTTTGAAATTTTTTTCAAGAAAATCTTATTTGTAAAAAAGAAAAACCCTGAAAAAATTTCAAGGTTTCTAATAAGATAAATTTATATAATGTTCTGAATAATATACATAAACAATCAAATCGGTACATTTAATTTCTCTCATCCAGACTATACTGTCGGCTTTGGAGTCTCACCAAATCATGCCTGTAAAGGCTTGCGGGCTCAATCATAATAAAATGAAAATACCGCCGGTGGGGAATCGCACCCCGCCTTGAAATTAAATCAAGTATATAACACCTATAGTATAATGTCAATACTGATTATTTTTGAAATCATAATTTTTTACAGCGTTTTTTATCATAGAAATATAATTTTTCTTTCTGCCCCGCTTTTCAAGAATTTCACTAAACAATTCATGACATGAAACAAATTTTATTTCATCAACTTCCTCATTTTGTATATGACAATCAATAATATCAAAATCTTTTTGTGCAAAAAAAACATCAATTATACGACCCGGTTTTATAATCCGTCCTATATAATTTAATTCGCCCTCTGATAAACTTATACCTATTTCCTCAAAGGTTTCTCTTATGACCGCATCACTGCCACTTTCACCTGAAAGAGCTGCACCACCTGTTATATCCCATTCCCCCGGATGAGACTCCTTGTTCTTTGAGCGTTTCTGAACAAGAACTTCACCGCTTAGATTGAACAGATACATATGTACGCATAACATATAGTCACCATCTTTCGGAATTCCTCTTTCCATGGTGCGTCCTGTTTTTTTACCGTTTTCATCATATACATCCCAAATTTCCGTCATGATTTCCTCCAAATTCGTGCAATGTTTAGATTTATCTCTTTTCTGCTTCCATTTTGCTGTAAACACATCCACAATAATTTTGGCGGTATAAATCATATTGTCTGGAATATTCAATAGATTTCAAATACCCGCCTTTCTTTTTAAAATCAGAGACAAGGTATCTGATACCGTATTCTTTTTCAAGTTTTAGACCTATCTCATTTAATTTAGCGGCATTTTTGTGGGGACTTATCGATAGTGTAGTCGTAAAAAACTCAAAACCGTTTTCAGCTGCATATACCGCCGCCTCCCTCTGCCGCATTTCATAACATTTAAAGCAGCGCTCCCCGCCTTCCGGAATATTTTGAAGTCCTTTTGCCATTTCAAAAAATTTTTCCGGTTCATACTTACCTTCCGCAAATGAAACTTTATTTTTTACTGGGAGTTCGCTTATAAGCCTTTTTTGTTCTTCTACTCTTTTCTGATACTCTTCTGCCGGAGAAATATTAGGATTATAATAAAATATTGTTATCTTAAAATAATTTGCAAGATAACTAAGACAATAGCTGCTGCAAGGTGCACAACAACTATGCAGCAGTAATGTCGGTACTCGGTTTTCTTTTTGCAAATTGTCAATTATTTTGTCAAGCTCAATCTGATAATTTATCTTATTCATCTGTTAACGTTCTCTTCTCCTTTTATGGTGCAAAAACCGACAACAGTATAGTATTCTTTATGACTGCTCCGGTAAGTCCTATTTCAGTCCATGCAGCAGCCGGCACAATTGTAAATAAAAAGCTGCAAATGACATATATTATTATAAAGTCAACAAGAAATCCTGCAACAGCCCCGCCTGCTTTGTTTAAAAAGCCTATTACCGGAATATGGTCAACTATTTTTAATACTTTGATAAGCTTTCTGAAAATATACCTTACCACAAAAAAAACTATCATGAATATGACTGTATATAAAAACGCTTCTGTTACATTCGTAACCCCGTTTTTTAAAATCCCGGTATCTTTTGAAATATTTTTCGATATTTCATCTGCAATATACGGAGATATTGTTTTTGACAATATCCCTGCAAGAATATAAGAAACGCCGACAACTATGAGGCTTGCCACTTTCATAACAAGTCCCTGATGCCATCCGCTTACAAGCGACACACAAAAAATACATGCTAATACTATATCTATTATCGTACCGATATCCATTACATTAAAACGTCTGCCATGTCGTAAAGACCTGCGCCCTTTCCTTTAATAAATTTAGCAGCAGTAACAGACCCTTTTGCAAATACAGCTCTTGAATATGCTGTATGTGAGAATGTTACAACTTCATCTGTCCCTGCAAAAATAACATCATGCTCTCCGACTATAGTACCACCTCTTACAGCTGAAATACCAAGTTCTTTTTTATCACGTTTCTGTCTTACTTTAGAACGGTCATAGACATACTCGTACTGTCCGCCCATCTCATCATTTATTGAATCTGCAAGTGCAAGTGCAGTACCAGAAGGAGCATCAAGCTTTTGATTGTGGTGTTTTTCAACTATCTCAATATCAAATCCTTCGGTTGCAAGTTTTTTTGCAGCCTCCTTAACAAGTTTCATTAAGAGATTTATTCCAAGCGACATGTTTGCTGACTTCAGTACGGCAACTTTTTTGCTTGCTTCTTTAAGATAATCAAGTTGTCCGTCAGATAAACCTGTCGAGCATACAATTATAGGAATCTGTTTCTCTACTGCATAGTCCATTCTCTCCTCAAAACCGTTTGCAGAAGAAAAATCAATAATTGCGTCAGCCTTTACATCACAATCTTTTATATCCGTAAAAACAGGATATGTATTTTGTCTGTTGTTTACTATATCAATACCTGCAACAATCTGTGCCTCACTGTCATTTCCTACTATTTCAGTAATCATCTGACCCATGCGGCCATTGCATCCTAACATAATTATATCTGTCATTTTATCCTCCAATTTCTGTATTATACCATAAAGGGCAGACCAACGGACCTGCCCACTTTATTATTTACAATATCATATTTTTTATACATAGATTATATAATTTATCACTATGCAACCACATTAAAACCTGCATCTTTCAATGCCTGTCTTAGAACTTCCTTGTGTGCATCTTCCATTTCTGAAAGCGGCATACGAAGTGAGCCTACATTGAAACCGAGCATATTCATGGCAGCCTTTACAGGAATAGGATTTACCTCACTGAAAAGTGCATGGATTACAGGAAGAAGTTTTATCTGAAGTTCCTGGCTTCCCTTTACATCGCCTGCCATAAGTTTAGCAACTATATCATGAGTCTCTTTCGGTGCAACATGAGAGAGAACAGAGATAACACCCTTTCCGCCCAAAGCTACGATAGGTACAATCTGATCATCATTTCCTGAATATACATCGATTTGTCCCTCAGACTCATAAATAATGTTTGCTACCTGTGAAAGGTCTCCTGATGCCTCCTTAACGGCAACGATATTGTCAACCTCTTTAGCAAGTGATGCTATAGTTTTAGGCTGGATATTTACACCTGTCCTTCCCTGGATATTGTAAAGTATCATAGGAATATCCACACTGCCTGCAATAGCAGTAAAGTGCTTTTTCAAACCGTTCTGTGTCGCTTTATTATAATAAGGAGATACAACTAATATTCCATCAGCACCAACCCGCTGTGCCTCTTTTGATAAATAAATCGCTGTGTCAGTGCAGTTTGAACCTGTACCCGCAATAACAGGGATACGCTTCTTTGTCATCTCAACACAAGCTTTTATAGTCTCGATATGTTCCTCATGTGTCATTGTAGATGCTTCACCTGTTGTTCCACAAACAATTATGGCATCTGTTCCGTTTTCAATCTGATAATTAACGATGCGCTCCATTTCATCATAGTTTATAGAGCCATCTTCATGCATAGGTGTTATAAGTGCAACACCTGCACCAGTAAAAATAGACATAACTATCTCCTCCTCATCAATTATGTATATAATATTATATTCAAAATAGTTACACTTGTTGTGTACTTTTCAAATCACATTTTATCTGTATCATCTTTTTCAAGTTCAATCTTAGATATGACATTCGTATACTTGATAAGTTCCTGTGGCAGATTTCTGCCTGTGAGCACAAGTCTAGTGTAATCGTCGCGAAGTTCTATTAGCTTTATAATATCTGAAACTTCTATAATCCCGAAGTCCAAAAGACCAAGCACCTCGTCAAGTACCAGAACATCACATTCTCCCGTATCAATGACCTTTTTGGCAAAATTAAATCCGTTTAAAATATTCTGCTGTTCTTCTTTTTTCTGAGACGGCAGAAGTGAATCATATGATTCCTCGGATTTTTCAAATCTGAATAATTTTATATCCGGTTCCAATCTCTCAAGAAAATTAAATTCTTCTGCATCTTTTCCTTTCAAAAACTGTATTATAATAACAGACTGTCCAAGACTTGCAGCTCTGATACACTGTCCAACTGCCGCCGATGTCTTTCCTTTTCCCGGTCCGTAAAAAACCTGAACTATTCTTTTTCCCATTTTTCCTCATTTCCTTTTTATTCTTATAATCTAAGAATGGCCAGATAACGACATATTTATTCATCATCGTCAACTCTAGCCATTCTATCACATATATTCTAAAAAATCTACCTAAATTTCACTAATCAGTATTTTTTCTGTAATTTATTACAACATATTTTTACCTCTTATTCAACCTCTATATCTCCTAACCCATACTCTTTGAAAAATTATTCCTCTGAGAGATATTCCAGCTTGCTGACTGAAACCTCGTATGCAACCCTCTTCTCATAAAGCTCTTCATCAATTTTTTTCTGATATTCCCTGCTCTGTATCCTGCCCCAAAGCTGAATATGTGCACCGACTTCAAACTGGTCGGCATATCTTGCATTTCTTCCCCAGCAGATACATGGAATATAATCAGATTTACCATAAGGTCTGTTTACGGCAAGCAATACATCGGCAATCTCTCTTCCAAGTGGTGTCTTTCTGTAAACCGGTTTTTTACAAACATATCCATCGAGGAAGATATGATTAGGATTTTGTTCTCCTTCAGGAATGTCAATAAATGATACCTCTCTTGCAAAAACAGATAATACAAGTCTATTTTTAGTTTCCTCATGTCTGTTATATGACCTGAATTGTCCGCTGGCCTGTAAAATACAGCCTTTATAGTCTCCCTTTACATCCATAAGTCTGTCTGAAACCATAACCGGAATAATGTCACAGGAATCACTGAGCCTGCTCACTGCTATGTTCACTAAGAAAAAATTTTCACCATAAATTTCATGACTGAAAGTAAAATCACTCACAACTTCTCCTGCAATTGTTACCTGATTATTCGTAAACACTTTATCCAACATATTTTCTTTTCCTCCATTATTTTGCAGGTGTATTACAACCCGCTTGTATTTTGTTTTAATAAATTATATGACATTTTAAACTTTTTAGAACCACTTTATACCCCCTATTTCAATATTTTGTGTATCATTTTTCGACATTTCCAGTTTTTATACCTATATAAGATACATCTTTTTGCGTATTTTTTCCACATATAAATATGTTTTTATTCAACATATGCAATTTGAGCCATTCAACAGCCATTCAAAAGTGAACAGTAACAATTTTATACTATATATAAATATTTTTTTGTTTATTTTTATATCTTGTACACCGGCGTTTTTTTCGATATAATAGTTATCTGTGGATTTTTGTTTGATTTAAAAATAATGGAGGAAATTAAAAAATGAACATTAAACGTGATGATATAAGAAACATTGCCATTATCGCCCATGTCGATCATGGAAAAACTACTTTAGTAGATGAACTTCTTAAACAGAGTGGTGTTTTTCGTTCAAATCAGGAAGTAGCTGAGCGAGTAATGGATTCAGGTGATATAGAGAGAGAACGTGGTATTACTATCTTATCAAAAAATACTGCCATAACATATAAAGACACAAAAATAAATATTATAGATACACCGGGACATGCTGACTTCGGCGGTGAGGTTGAACGTGTTCTTAAAATGGTAAACGGTGTTGTACTTGTTGTCGATGCATTCGAGGGAGCTATGCCTCAGACAAAGTTCGTTCTTAAAAAAGCACTTGAACTTAATCTTCCTGTTATCGTATGCATAAACAAAATTGACCGTCCTGAAGCCCGTCCTGCTGAGGTTGTAGACGAGGTTCTCGAATTATTTATTGACCTTGATGCAAGCGAGGAACAGCTTGACTGCCCATTCATCTTTGCTTCCGCTAAAGCAGGTGTCGCATCTTACAGCATGGATGAAGAAGGCAAGGACATGGTTCCTCTTTTTGAGACTATACTTGATTACATTCCTGCCCCTGAGGGAGACCCTGATGCAGGAACTCAGGTACTTATAAGCACTATCGATTACAATGAATATGTAGGTCGTATCGGTATAGGTAAAGTTGACAACGGAAAAGTCAGTGTAAATCAGGATGTTGTTATCGTAAACCATCATGACAAAGACAAAATGCAGCGTGTAAAAGTAAGCAAGCTTTATGAATTTGACGGTCTTAATAAAGTCGAAGTCAAAGAAGCAGGCATTGGCTCTATAGTTGCAATTTCAGGTATTGCAGACATTCACATCGGTGATACTCTCTGCTCTCCTGAAAATCCTGTTGCAATTCCGTTCCAGAAGATTTCAGAGCCAACTATCGCAATGCACTTCATAGTAAATGACAGTCCTCTTGCAGGTCAGGAAGGAAAATTTGTTACATCAAGACATCTTCGTGACAGACTTTTCAGCGAATTAAATCACGATGTAAGTTTAAGAGTTGAGGAGACAGAAAACACTGACAGCTTTAAAGTTTCAGGACGTGGAGAGCTTCATCTTTCAGTTCTTATTGAAAATATGCGCCGTGAGGGATACGAGTTTGCGGTAAGCAAAGCTGAAGTTCTTTACAAGACAGATGAGAGAGGCAAAAAATTGGAGCCTATGGAACGTGCATATATTGATGTTCCGGACGATTTTTCAGGAAATGTCATTCAGAAATTAAGCAATCGTAAAGGTGAACTTCAGGGAATGTCATCTATAGGTGGCGGATTTACAAGACTTGAATTCCTCATACCTTCGCGTGGTCTTATCGGCTACCGTGGCGAATTTATGACAGATACAAAAGGAAACGGTATTCTTAATACTATGTTTGAAGAATATGGTCCATATAAAGGAGACATTGCATATCGTAAACAGGGTTCACTTATAGCATTTGAATCTGGCGAAACTGTAGCATACGGTTTATTCAGTGCTCAGGAACGTGGCACTTTATTTGTAGGTCCGGGTGAGAAAGTTTATGCTGGCATGGTTATTGGACAGAACGGAAAAGCTGAAGATATAGAATTAAATGTTTGTAAGACCAAACATCTCACAAATACACGTTCTTCATCAGCAGACGATGCCCTTAAACTTATTCCTCCAAAAAAGCTCAGTCTTGAGGAAGCTCTTGAATTTATTGATACGGACGAATTACTTGAAATCACTCCTGAAAATCTTCGTATCCGTAAAAAAATACTTGATTCAACACTTAGATTCCGTTCTAAGAAAAACGCAAAATAATAAGTTTATAAAGCTTAAAACAATATATAATATCCAAATATAAAACAATATCCTGAGAACAGTTAATCTGTTTTCAGGATATTGTTTTTAGTGTATAGAAAAATGCTCTTAACACAAAGTGAATTTTACAACTATTCATTGTTGTCCTTTGAGTCTTCACCGTCTTTGTTTGTATCATCTCCCGCTTCGTCATTAGGAGTAGGTTCAGGTGTATGAATTATATCCTCACTGTCTGTCGGCTTTTTTGTTGCCACCGGTTTAGGTGTACTCTCTGCTTTATCAGATTCTTTTTTTCTTATCGTTATTTTAATTTTAGGATATTCAAGAACTTCACATTCCTCTCCAACATCACATCGAAGTCTCATGGCATATGTTCCCTCTCCCAATCCTTTGCAGTTGATGTACGGACTGATTGTTTTTGTATTCAGATTTCTCAAATCCGATGCTATACCTGTAACGACAACATAAACATTCGACAAGTCAGACGCAGGTATAACTTCGTAATCGTCATCCAATCCGCTGTACGCTATATCATTTGCCGCTATCTGAATTTTCTTTTTGTATAATTGTTCAATAATTATCTTAATTGAAACAGTTGCAGACTCATCTAACACGGTAATATTTTCCGGCAGATAATCGCTTATCAAAATATCCTGTTCAAGTCTTCTCGAATCACTGGTCATTCCTGAAATATCAAGCGTTATCGGAACAGAATTTACATGTGAAAGAATTCTAGGTCTCCCTGCTATTTCTACCTCTTTTGGCAGACAATTTGTCTTTACATACTGATAGCCCTCCGCAGGTTCACCAATAATTTTAACTTTTACAGGTATCTTTTTGGTTTCTAAAACGCTTGCCGTAACCCTGATACTGTTGGAACTGAATGTGAGTGTACTGGATGTAACCTTATTTCCGTCAGAGTCATATGCCGCGGGAACCAATCTTTTTGCAAAATCATCTGATACATTGTTCACATTGAGGTATACTCTCACAGAATCAATCTGTCTTATGGCAGACTCTCCTCCGGATACCTCTATCATATTCGGTTTTGCAATACACTCTCCTATGCTGTATCCCTTTTCAGGATTTCCCTCCGTAATAACAGTCACCTTGACCTGCTTACTTGCCCTGTTTTCAAGAGAAACTTTCAAAACCTGGTCACATTCAAGAGTTACCTCTGACGAAACATTTATTGTCAATGACGGTTTAATCGCAACTGCATTTACTGCTGAGAGATCAGATAAATCTGCTGTCGCTCTTATGTCAGATGCCTCAAGTTTGTCTACAACACTCTTTTTTCCCCGTACTTTTACGCTGGCTGTACTTCCGTCTATGACCTCATAAACTTTATTTACCGATTGAAGTGCACTCTCATTTATCGTCTCGACATTTACACTGAATGTCCTTGTTTTATATGGGTCATCAATATTGATAATAATCATCCAAATAAGCAGTGCAAAAAAAACAGAACCAATTTTTATACCAATATTATTTAAGTAAATATGTTTTGTTTCCTCTTTCATAATACCCTCCCATCCTAATTTTGCTTAGCTTTCTTTGAATGAAAGTTGATTTTAAATCTTTTTTTAGTCTCATATGGATTGCCCTGAATTTCAGAAATCTTTTTCCTTAAAAGATCTCCGTCAACATTTCTTAGGAGTTTCCCGCCTATGGCTATGGAAATCTTACCTGTCTCTTCCGATACGATTATTGTAAGACTGTCACTTACTTCACTGATACCAACACCCGCCCTGTGTCTTGTACCAAGTTCTTTTGACAATCCGAGATTGTCCGAGAGAGGCAGATAACATGTTGCTGCTACAATCCTGTCCCCTCTTATTATGACTGCCCCATCATGAAGCGGAGTATTATGCTCAAATATATTTATAAGAAGCTGCGAGCTTATAGTTGAGTCCAAAGTAATTCCTGTTCTCTCATACTCTGTCAGAACAATATCCTGCTCTAATATAATAAGTGCACCTGTCTTGACCTTTGCCATCTCAACAGTGGCTCTGATTATCTCATTAATCGAGCGGTCTGAAAAACGTTTATTTTTATCTTTTTGTTCATCAAAAGGTATTATTGAACGCACGATATTTTTCTTTCCGAGTTCTTCAAGAGCTTTTCTGAGTTCAGGCTGAAAAACAATTATCAAAGCAGTAATTCCAATTGCTATTGTTTTATTAAATATCCACAGAATAACACTCATATTTAATAAATATGCAACTATATAACATAAAAATAATATTAAAATCCCCTTAACTAAAGCCCACGCTCTTGTCCTTTTCACCCATAAACTGACATGATAAATCGTAAATGCTATTATAAAAATTTCTAATATATCAGTCAATCCTATTTTAGGAAAAGATAATACATAAAAATATTCTTTAAATAATGATATTACAGCCTCCATTATTCCTCCATATTGTTTCTAACTCTTATTTTTAATATACCAAATATATTTTATATCTATTTTTCTTTTTTTTCAATATCAATTAAATCATCATCATCAAGTGAAACCGTAAAATCAAAGTTATGGTCAAAGTCATCCTTCTGATTTTGATTATTCTGTAACATATTTTCCGCACTTTTATCATTCGATAATTCATCACCCTGCTGTTTGTCTTCATTGTGATGTTTTATAAAAGTGTGTGCATTATATCTTTTTATATTCTTGTCAGCTTTCGCAATACTGTTTTTTGGAACTGCTCTCACATAATAATAATATTCATCATCCTCAAACTGCAGATTTTCTACACCGCTGTAATTTAATGACAGCCTGAAAAACTGGATAATCCAAACTATTATTATTGATATAATCACTGAACTAAAAAATTTTATCATGCTCATATTTATATCCATGAAAAAATTCATTATCAGCAGCAGTATCATATTTACAAATCCTCCGCTAACAATTGCAATTTCAAATGAATAATCAATTTTTGCGTTTCTTACAAAATATACTACAATTGTAACCACCGAAAATACCATCAGTGTGATATAGAGTTCTTTATCCGTAAAAGTCTGCTGCATAACAAGATAATATAAATTTATGGTGTCCTCTGTGGATGTACTTACAACAGTAATTACGTTCTGCAAAAAGAAATATATCACCACACCTATTGCTTCAGGAATTATTGACAACGGTGTTTCCATAACACCAAGAAGTACAGGAACAACATATGGCACTCCAAACGAAGATAATACAGGCATTGACAATATTACATATCCGTCTTTCGGAATAAAACGCACATATATAAAATACAATATTGCAAAAATCAGCGCCGTTATAAACGCTAAATAACGTGATACATATAAAATATGCAGAACAATAAACACAACTTCAAAAAATAGTAATATCTGTGTCGGGAAAACTACTGAGACAGCAGCCAAAATTCCTGCTATATATGCATGATTTAAATACGGGTTAAATCCTATCACTTTGTTTGTTGCAAAAAAAGTAATAAATGCTGCCAAAAATCTAAAAAGGACATTAAAACCAGGTGCATATTTGTGATATAATTTTTGAATATGTTCTCTAATTTCCAGTAATATCGACATTTTCTGTCTCCTTCCCATCCTCTGAGTAAAATTTTTTCAATTCAAGTACATATTTATGATATTTTTGCAGTGTTTCCTGCTCTTTGTCATATTTGTCCTGATAATAAATCTTTGAAATAAGAACACTTACTATAATTATTAACAAATATGAAAACAATAATGCCATTCCGGCATATAAATAATTTATTTTCACAAAATTCAGCAATAAATAATCCATATTATACAGTGCAATCAATATCAATATAAGAAAATATCCGATTGTATAATTCCATATTACCGACAATACATGCATCTTCACATAATCATTTTTATAAAAAAAAGCATCGTTTAGAAGTTCACTCCCATGTTCTTTTTCTTCATGAGCTATCGCTGTCATTATCCTAACTTTTTCTTCATTAACCATAGTGCTCCCCATTCCATGTACAATTTCCCGTACTCATCATATCCACAACTGTCTTAAAATTTATTTAACGAGGCATAGTTTTTTCTCTGAGCCATGCTTTTTCGTCTTCATCAAGATACGGTGATATTCTTTTATATACTTCACTGTGATACTCGTTTAAAAGACTAATATCCCTGTCAGTCATATATTTTCTGTCAATTGCATCCCAGTCAAACGGAACCATAGTCAGATTTTCAAAATACATAAACTGACCGTTTTCATTTTTATCACCCTTCAAGCACAAAATAAGATTTTCATGTCTTATTCCAAATCTGCCCGTGCAGTAAAATCCTGGCTCATTTGATGTTATCATGCCTTCCTCAAATACGGCATACATATTTTTTTTATTTCTCATCTGCCAGCTTATTCCATTTGGTGCTTCATGCACATTTAAAATATAACCTACCCCGTGACCTGTTCCGTGATTGTAGTCCATTCCATACTGCCATAACGGCTGTCTAGCCACACAATCAAGCTGTGTACCCGTCATTCCGTACGGGAATTTTGTATTTTTAAGCCGCAGATGTGCAGTAAGTACAATCGTATAGGCCTTCTTTTCCTCATCAGTCAGCCTGCCAAGCGGGAATGTCCTTGTTATGTCAGTCGAACCGTCATAATAATGACCGCCTGTGTCAGAGAGCAAAAAGCTTTCCGGCTGCAATGCGATGTCACTCTCCTCTGTAGCAGAATAATGTACAATGGCTCCATGCTCACGATATGCCATAATAGGCGTAAAACTTGGTCCTAAGTATCCTTCCTGTTCATTTCTCAAAGCTTCAAGTTTTTTTGCGGCACTAACTTCCGTAATCTGCATTTTTCCTACATTTTTCTGAAGCCAATACATAAACTTTGTTACAGCTATTCCATCTTTAATATGTGCTTTTCTCTCATTTTCGTATTCTGTTTTATTCTTTACTGATTTCATCAAAATAACAGGACTTTGTTTATCTGTTATTTTAATTTTATCCGGTAAACTCATTTTTATAAGATAATTTGAATTTCTTGAATCAATTAAAACATGATTTTCAGCTTTAATAACTTTTAAATCACTGTAAAATGACATGTATGGTCTTATCTCTATTTTTAATGAAGATATATATTCTTTTATATCTTCATTAAAAATTTTTTCATCCGCATACAAAACTGCCGAATCTGCATATATTATCATGTACGATAAAAAGACCGGATTACATAAGACATCATTCCCTCTTAAATTTAACAGCCACGCTATTTCGTCTAAAGCAGATAATACAAATACGTCTGTATTATTATCCGACATCTTTTTTCTTAATATCCTCATTTTTTCAAAAGAATCAACCCCGGCATATTTTTCTGAAAGTCTCCATACAGGCTCTTTGGAAAGTTCAGGTCTGTCCTCCCAAAAATCATCTATATAGTCTGCATCATAAACAAATGAAATGTTTTTTAAACTAAGTTTTTTATTAAGTTGTTCTGCAAAAGCTATGCTGACTGTTCTTCCGTCGAACGCTATCCTGCCGTTCTCTGACAATTTATCAAATAAATATTCATCAATTTCAGGAACATCCGGCTGAAACATTTTCATCAAATCAATATCAGAATCTTCAAGTTCTTTTTCAGCCTGCAAAAAATATCTGCCATCCGTCCACAACGCAGCCTCTTTTTCTAAAACAACTATAGTTCCGGCAGAACCGGTAAAGCCTGATAAATATTCTCTCTCTTTAAAATAGTCTCCTACATATTCTGAACCATGAAAATCCTGAGTGCAGACAATATACGCACTGATATTATTTTCTTTCATTTTTATCCTGAGTAACTGTAATTTTTCTTTTACTGTTTTCATTATGATGCTATACCCTTTCATAATTATTATAAGTATCCAATATTTACGTTCTTAAATGTTTTAATATCATTCCTTTCAACTGCTCCTGCTTAACCGGCTTAAACAGCCAGTCATCCATTCCTGCTGCAATGTATTCATTTTCGACTCCCTGAATAACATTAGCAGTAAGCGCAATTATTTTAACTGTTCTTCCAGCATTTTCCGGCAGATTTCTTATCCTTTTCGCAGTCTCTATACCATCAACTTCAGGCATCATATGATCCATAAAAATTATATCATACCTTCTGCCGAGACTATATGCTTTCAAAATTGCACTTCCACTTGTAAAAGCCTCAATCTTAACATTGAAATCCTTTAACAATGCTGCTTCAATTCTTAAATTAACCTTGTTGTCATCGACCAGAGCAATATGTGCATTGCTTAAATCAAATTTATTATCCTTCCCTTTTGCCAGTCTTTCCTTAAAGACAATATCATACATCCGGTCAAAGACAATTCTTCTGATTTTGATAATATCTATCGGCTTTACCAGAACATTGTTCTGGTCATCTTTTGGAATGACTGTGTTGTACTCGGCAATCGCAATAGTTCTAAAAGGAAGATTTAATGACTCAACTTCCTTCTTGCTTTTCTCATATGAATACAATAATATTGTTTTCATATTGTTTATCTTTTTTAGTGGAATTTTTTCCAATTGTTTTATATTGTGCACAAATATTACCGAAATACCTAATCTTGAAAAAATTTTACTTATATGCCATTTTAAATCATATTCCTCAGTATAAAGATAAACCTTATAATTGACTACTTCACGTTCAGACGGAAGCTTTTCAAGTTCTAAATATTTCTGTATTACACTTATCTCAAAACAACTTCCAAAGCCATACTCACTATGTACTTCTATATCACCGTTCATAAGATTTGCAAGCTGTTTTGATAATGCCAGACCGATTCCTGTTCCCTGTATTTTTCTGTTAGTCTTATCATCAACCTGACTGAAACTTTTAAACAGCTTTTTCATATCTGTAGGCTTAATACCTATACCAGTATCCCTGACCTTAAATATAAGCTTCATATTATTTTCAGCAAAAATATTAAATGAAATATCAAGTATGATCTTTCCCTTTTCAGTAAACTTTGAAGCGTTACTCAGGATATTCTTCAGAATAGTATATACTTTCTCATAATCACCGTATAATTTGCTTGGTATTCCCGCACCGACATTGACCTCAAAGTCTATATTTCTTTCATCAAGCTGCTCTGCCATATATGTCTCAGCTCTTTCGAGCAAATCAGAAAATTTATATTCTGTCTCATTTATATCAAGATTTCCCGAATCTATTTTTGAATAATTGAGCAAATCATCAACTATTGAAATAAGTTTCTCGCTTGCATGTCTTATTGTAGTAACAGAATCTTCCTGAAAATCGTCAAGCTTACTCTTTTCAAGAAGTTCCGTCATCCCATAAATTGCATTTAACGGTGTTCTGAGTTCATGTGACATATTTGCAAGGAATGACGATTTTGCCGCATTTGCCGCCTCAGCAGCTTTTCTTGCTACAATTTCTTTTTCACTTGCATCTCGTATCATCTTAGGATTTAAAAGTGTTAGTTGCATTATAAAGGCACTTATTCCCATAGCTGCATCCAAAAGCACATATTCACCATAATAAATTTGAATTCCTAAAAATACTGCAGAAATCACAAAAAGTCCCATCACTGTCAATTGATAATACAAGCCAAGATGCTTACCCTTGAACCAAACCAAAATCGAGCCATAAATCATATAGAATAATGAAATGCAGATCAACAGTGGCAGCATTTTCCCTCTGTGATATCCATTCTCCGCTGAGTAAGTGTATACCCAGCCTGTTACAGGAGAAAAAAGTATTAATATCTGTGCAACACCCGCCGGAATAAAATACAAATATTCCCTATATGGTATCTTTTCATATTTATTTGTCAATGCCATAACGAACATTAAATATAATGGTGCAATTAAATGAGTTGAAGCGAAATTAATCCATATACATAAATAACTCAGAAATAAATTATCACTGAAATGAACTGAAATAAACACACCGCATATTGAATCGGCAAAACTACTTATAAAACCAATCAACAAAAAATACTTAAACAATTTTGTTACAAGATTTTTTACTTGCGGAATGCAACAGTTATATACAAGTAATATAAACAAAATAACAGCAGAAGCTATATCATATTCGTATTTAAATGTCATTCTTATCCTCCAAATCTGAAAAAACATCTGCTAATTTACATCCTGTAAAAACTTATCTTCAAACTTTTCAACAGACAAGGGTTTAGAAAAATAATATCCCTGAAACATCCCACAGCCATGTTTTATAAGTGTATCAACTTCCTCTTTTGTCTCCACACCCTCTATTATCAAACCTTTTCCCAAATTCTTTGTTAAAAGAGCTGTCGCATCAAGAACAGCAACATTCTTTTCATCATGTATATTTTCTTTAATAAATTTAATATCAAATTTAACATTATCAACATTCATACTCTTTAAAATATTTAAAGATGAATAACCGCTTCCGAAATCGTCCATCTCAATCTTAAAACCAAATTTACTGAGTGATGATAACACATTTAATTTTCCTTCAACTTCTGTCACAAGCACATTCTCTTTAATCTCAAGTCGAAGATTGTCTGGATTTACATCATATTCTTTAATGAAACCGGTCAACATTTTATACACATCAAGATAAAAGAAATCCTTTGCTGAAATATTTATCGACAGGTATAAATCTTCTCTCCCCTTTTCTTTCCATTTTTTAAGCTGAATCACTGCCTGTTCCCATACCCATCCGTCAAGACGATATATCAGACCTCTCTTCTCAAAAACTCTTATAAAATCCCCAGGCATAATCATTCCCTTTTCAGGATGTTCCCATCTGACAAGTGCTTCTGCACCTTTTACCGTCCCATCACCTGAAACACGAGGCTGTAACTTTATCTTAAACTGTCCCTGTTCAATTGCTGTCTCAAAATCATTCACCAGCCCCTTTTCATAATTTACCTCATCAAGAATATCATCGTCAAAATAAGCAACATTGCAGTCATTGCTTTCTTTTATACCGTCAATAGCTATATACGCCTTATCACACATATCAGAAACCGGTTCATCTATATCTGTTATTTCATATATACCTATATTTATATATACTCCAAACAGTTTATTATGGTATTTTTTTCCAATTTCAGTATTCTTTTTGATAAAATTATCCATATCAAATAACTCTTTTGGAACACACATTGCAAATCTGTCTCCTATAAGACGTCCATATACATAATCCGCCCTGATTTTTTCTTTTAATATGTCTGCCTGCTGTTTCAAGACTTCGTCACCCATCTCAATTCCAAACAGATCATTTATCATTTGGAAATTATTTATTCTGGTACAAATTATCAGTCGTTTTACCTCCGGATTTATATGAATAATTTCACTTACCTTGTCAAAAAACTTTTCTCTTGTATAAATTCCTGTAAGATTGTCATGATTTGCACGATAAACTGCACTCCTGTATTTTTCTATTTCATTTGTTCTGTCACTCATGCAGAAATAATATCCTATAAGACGACTGTTTTCATCAAGAATCTTTTTAAATTCTGCTTTTATGTAGATTTCTTCGTCTTTATACAAATGTCCCTCAGTCCACGTTGAGGCACTCTCACCCTCTATATGTCTGCGTTCAAGCCATATAGGAAGATATTTTTCAAATATTTTTATATCATCACCTGTCTCAAACAAATCTCTCGCCAGTTCATTTGCATAAATACATTTTCCCTGAAAATCAAAACATATTATGCCACTGTTCATATCATCTACTACCAGTGAAAGTGTTTTTTCTACAAGTCCATTAGGCATAAAACTTACCGCACAATAACTTATAAACACCGCCGCAATCATATAAAATGGTATTGATATGTCAAATGACAAATCAGTACATACAAATATTGCATTTAAAAAAATCACAGTCAGAAATGTACTTAAAACAATACTGTACTTTTTCCTGTAAAACTCCGGAACTGTCATAATTTTCCTGACCATAACCGCCATAATAGCTATAACAATTATATATGAAAATCCTAAATGCATATAAAAAACAACACCAAAATCAGCTATACTGTTAAAATCACTTTGAAAAAAATATTTTTTTTCTACTAAAAAAACATTATGAAAAGGAATATTTAAAAGCAATAATGCATTATCTATCGCAGCAATAATATACAATATTCCTTTTATTCTTTTATTTAAAAAAGAATATTCGGTATAAATTCCCGTAAAATCAAACAGACCAATTAAAACCCAATCTATTGAACAACAATATATTGTTGCAAAAATATATGCAATCATATTATTATCAGAAAATCCAAACACTAAATAACTAATAACTGTCACAAGAGCTATGAATAATAACCTTGATATTGATTCTGCTACTTTTGTACCTGATTTTCTGCATTTGTATATGCAGTATAATATCCCAATAATTACTACACATACAACTGATATAAGGATATTTATCATCGTATCTCTCCAAAACAGACTGTATTATCATAAAAAGACAAGACTAAAATAATCTTGCCTTTTTACAACACCTAAAATTTATTTTTATTTAAAAATTAAACAAATCAACCTTTCCGGCATAGCGATCATTTATAACAAAATATGCAGCTCTGTCTTCCGGTTTTAAATAAAGTTTTAATGACTTAATATTTCCGGCTCTGTGTCCCTCTGACACATACTGTTCTTTAATCTTTTCTATGATAGCACTCTGTTCAACTTCTTCTCCGTGATACTGTACATATACCTCAGGTGTAAGCTGCTCTTTCTGTTTGTTTTTGCTTCCCGGCTTTCTTCCCCTCTTCTTTGGTGCAGATTGTGCACTTTCTTTCTTTGTGTTAGCAGAGACTACCTTTGTATCTGCCTTTACTGCTTCCTCTTTTGTTGCTTCAGGCTCTTTGACAGCTTCCTTTTTTTCAATCGGTTTCTTTGCCACTTTTTTAGATTCTGTTTTTTCTGTCTCTTTAGAAATCACTTTCTCTGTTTCTTTTTTAACTTCATTTTTAATTTCATTTGCCGTTGTAACATTTTCATCTTTTTCTGTTACGTTTTCCTTTGTGACAGGTGCAGTCTTTACTGCTTCTGCTTTCTTTGTTGTAGTTGTATTCTTTTTTGATGAATTTGTGCTTCTTGCCATGACACCCTCCAAAAATCTATTTACTATATGTATATTAAACATATTTAGTATATTACTTATGCCCGATATTTGCAAGAGATTACGCATGATTTTTTATTTTTCCTTAAAGCTGTCCCTATTTACAAACCATATTCCGGCAGCTACCAATATGATTGATACCGTATATTTAAAATAAAATTTCTCCCCAGTCAGAATACACGATGTGAGTGTTCCGAAAACCGGAATAAGTGCATTGAATATTGCAATCTGCCCCACAGGATTGTATGACAAAAGCTGATTATACAAAACAAAACCTATTACAGAAATACATACAAGCCCCGCCATTACAAAAATACCTTTTAATGTTATTCTCTCAACACTTCCGCCTAAAACAATACCTCCTATAAGAAGCATTATACCTCCAATCGACAATCCATACCCTGTCGCTTTAATCACGCTTATCTTTCTGTTTACCGTAACAACTCTTGTTATAACGCCTCCAAATGCAGCACAGAATGTACTTATAAGAAGAAATCCCTCTCCATTAAATGAAAGACCTCCAATCATGTCTGTTGTATAATTTGCTATTACAATACCCGAAAATCCAAAAATGCATCCTGCAATTTTATTTGCGTTAATCTTTTCTTTAAAAATTATTGCAGCTAAAAATATAAGCCAAAAAGTTCCAAGAGAGTCTATGATAGACGCCTTGCTTCCACTGCAATTGGATAGTCCCATGTAAAAACAGAAATAGTGAAAACCTGTATTTACTGCTCCGTACAAAATAAGCCATAAAAAATCCATTGTGGAATTTATTTTTATATCCTTATTTTTAAAGAAAGAAATTATAAGTGTGATTATCCCGGCAGATAAAAATCTGACACCTGCAAACAACATCTTACCTGCCGTGTCATCAACAGCAATGGCAAACTCACGCATTCCGATTTTTATAAAAGGAAATGCACATCCCCAAGAAAACATTGCGATAACCGCAAAAACAACCACCATACTCTTATTTGTAAAAATATTATTTGCTTTTGTTTTCTTTATATTTTTCTTATCTTTAGCTGTCATCTCATCAAAATCCTTTTTTTATTTTACAGTTGGATTGACATGTATCATTATATGTTTTACTTTCGGAAAATTCTTTTCTATTGCATCATGTACATTTTCTGCAACAGCATGTGTTTCATTCAACGTCTTTGTACCATCTGCTGCAATCTCCATATCAACGTATATCTTATTGCCAAATACCCTTGTTCTTAACAAGTCAATATTTTCGACACCTGGAATACTTAACGCACAATCCTTTAATTTATCAACCACATCATTGTCACAAGCTTTATCTACCATTTTATTTACGGCATCCATAAATATATCAAATGCGGCCTTTTCGATAAAAATGCAGATAACAACAGATGCTAATGGCTCCATAATGCCAAATCCAAGCCTTGCCCCGGCAATACCTATAAGTGCACCGATTGAAGAAAGTGCATCTGATCTGTGATGCCATGCATCAGCCATAAGAGCACTTGAATCTATAACTTTGGCATAATATCTCGTATACCAAAACATCATTTCTTTTACTAAAATTGACACAATTGCAGCAACAAGAGCCAAAATTCCGGGCATTGATACATTGTAATTTTCAAAATAGATTTTTGCAACTGCTCCATACCCTATACCTAAACCTGTTGCAGCAAGCACCGTGGCAAGAATTACGGCGGCAACACATTCAAGTCTCTCATGTCCATATGGATGCTCGGTATCAGAATCCCTGCTTGAAATCTTTACTCCTATCATAACAATAACCGTGCTGAAAACATCAGATGCCGAATGGACTGCATCACTTATCATTGCCCCGGAATTTGCAAAAATTCCCGCAAAAAGCTTTCCGACAGATAAAATCAAATTCCAGATAATACTCACAATTGATACTTTCATAGCCGTCTTTTCATAATTATTTACATTCGCCATAATAAAACCTCCTTTTTTAACTGAGCACTCATACTTTGCATACTTAATACCAAAGTTTCCTATAACATTAAAAAAGTGAAAATCCATACTTTCCCGGACTTTCACTTTCAAAATTTGAGTAAAAAAGACCACGGGTCAGTATAAATCAAGTAACTACTGTCCCGTGGAGAAATAATCGTCTGACTATAATAATCCACTGTCACTAATGTGACCCGGCTCCTATGTGTCGGCCTGCTCAGTTTGTACTGTAGTAAATATATGCAGTGCAAAGAGTTTTAATAGTCTTTATCTTTTATTTTACTTCAATTTATTTGAAATTGCAAGTATTTTTTTCTTGCACGGTTATACATCATAAGTATACTGCTCATATCCATCCCTTTTGCCAAAAGACATATAAAATGTTCCCTCGCCGCTTCATAATAATTAAACAGAACGAGTTTTTCAGGTAGATTGTCGTATACTTTCCAGTAACCTGTGTATAATTCGTTTTTTCCGTTATTACTTATAAATCCCTCTACATCCTCTACGGGATAACCAAGCAATATCCCCATCTCATGTGGAAACTCCCCCTGTGTAAGCTGATAAATAGAAAATCTTATTGCAAACTCAGGCAACAGATCGTCAATATAGACGCTTTCATACCCAAAATTTCTGATAAATTTCTGATTTTCTTTTCTCAAAAGATACTGCTGAAGTTCCTTCTTTCTGTATAGAAGAATATTTGCTTTAATTTCATCTTCGTAAAGAAAAAATGCAGATATATCCGTTCCGTCAATAATATCATATAATTCTTCAACCATGTTTTTATCAATTATAAATAGATTGGACACTTTTATCCCTGTAATAACCGGTGCACATTGTAATGCAAGCTGTAATCCTACATCCTGTTTATCCATACTTTTCAACATGTAAAGTACATTTGTTCTCATATAACCTCCTGCAAATGTTAGCCACATGTATAATCTACACATGCAGAATTGACATTGTGTAACTTTTGTTAGATATATCTAACTACTATTTCATGCTACACTAATTAACATTTGCAGTCAATATAGTTATTGATACATTGTATCATTACCAAAATATGTTTATAATTCCAATAACAGCACCTATAAGAGCACCAAGATTTATGACTGTTTGAAGTTCATTTTTCATGACCTGCATAACAAGTTCTTCAAGTTCACTGACATCCATTTTGTTTATCTTACTTTCAACAATTCCCGGTATATCAATATATTCAGAAATCATGCTGCTACATTTTGAAACTGCCGTATCGAAAAGTTTATTTACAGATGACTCTAAGATATTGGTATCTAATCCCAATTCTTCAAGATTTTCACTCACCGGCTTTTCCATAAATGAGTCGACCTCAGTATCAACCAGAGGATAAATAATCTCCTCACCGTGATTTTTTATATATTCTGCTATTGAATTGCCTATTGGTGCCGACATTGCTGATACGGTAGATTCGTTTAAAAACATCTCCATCATGGTACCTTTTACCTTTTCAGATAAAGTCTTACTGGCAATCTGTGATACCATGGCATTTAAATCAATCTTTTCAAATGCACCTAAAATTTTTAATGTAATAACATCGCTCACTTTGTTTTTTATTTTATCGTAATCCGTTTCTTCAATGATAACATCATCATAATCACTTGCATCATAATCGACTTCTTTTGAAAGTTCTGTCTGTATCAAGTCATCATTTTCACCGGACTTTTTAGAATAATATTTATCTATATAATCTTTTATTGAACTGTCTGTGTTAAAGGCAGTATCCATGATTTTTTCTGATAGATTATTTTTAAGTCCGGACTCTGTTATCGCATTTACTATATCCTGATTTGTAAAAAGATTTTGTCCCACTGCCTTACCGACAACCGCAGCTATTCTCGATTTGTTCTTTGGAATAACACCGGGTGTAAATGGCAGTTTCTTTCCAAATACATGAATCGGTTTCTGCGGTTTGAAAAGCATTTTGATAGCAATGTAATTTGTACAATATCCTATCAGTGCTCCTACGAGTATGGGAATAATAATTTTTAAGTATTCCATCTTTTTTCTCCATTCTTTTTATTATTTTGTATAAAAGGGCAAAACCCGCGTTTTGCCCTCTAAGAATTGCTTTGCAATTCTTATTGACTTCTCACTATGTTACAGCATTTTCCTATAACATAAGAAAAAGCCAGAGCATTTAACACTCTGACTTCCTCTTATATAATGAAAAATTAAGAAATGTATTAACTATTCTGCTGCAGTCTCTGATGTATCTTCATCATCATCTGTCTGATCGTTCTTAGATGCAATAACATTTACAACTATCGTCTCAGGGTCTGTTGTAACCTCAATCTTATCATTCTTTGAAATATCAAGATCCTTAACTTTAATTGTATCTCCAAGTCTGAGACTTCCGACATCTAACTTAATCTTGTCAACAAGATCAGCAGGATATGCTTTATATGATACTTCCTCAAGCAACTCTTCCAAAACACCTTCAACTACTTTTTCTCTATTGAGTAAAATAATTTCAGCGGTATTGTGAATCTTTTCATTGCTTACTAAAGCCTGAAATTCTATATCTAAAACATGCTTAGCCATATTATCGTAATCAATTTCTTTAATGACTACATCATACTTCTTTCCTTCAACCTCAAGGAATAACTGACTTCCCTTGTCATTATAACGTAATACTTCGCTTACATCTTTCTGAGCTATTTTTACAGGGATAGAACCCTCAATCTCTCTTCCGAAAAGATTTCCTGTCACATAACCCTCTCTTCTTAATGCCTTAGCCTTTGCGTTTCTTTTTTCTGCTTTTAAAGTATTCATTTGTCTTTTCCTCCAAAACGATTAAAATTTGCAATTGCGAATATGGTAATAAAACCATATCAGTATCAGTGCAATTGTAGGCAAAATTTGAAATCGCCTGGTGATCACTAGGTATCTTTCTGATACAATTGTGTTATAGCACTTTATTTGGCACTCGTCAAGTGTGACTGCTAATTAAATTGTGAATTTTTTGTGAATTCTGCAAGCAACATTACTGTTCACACATATAATCTGAGTTTCACAGGACACTGCTGTACACAAAATCTAATAATTCGGTCGCATAAGCGTACCCTTTTTAAATGTAACTGCAGCTGTTCTAAACGGATATTTCATTTTTGATACATAGTACCAAGGGTCGTTTTCATTATCCGGGTTTTTAAGAATATGAAACTGCTGTGCTGGCAAATACCCTTGTCCCAGCAAAAAAGCTTTATCTCCTGATTTATTCTCACATACATCAACAACCATCTCAACATGCCCCGGACTTCCGCCATATATAAAAATATCTCCCGGTCTTATATCTTTCTCAGAAATTTTCTTTGACTCCTGAACCATAGATAAAGTTCCGGCATAGGCAAAGACAAACCTGAGATAACTTTCAAATGTTTTATATGAACTGTCTTTTTGTCCACTTTTCACCCAGTATGTCTTGTTTCCGTCTACTTTTACTCTCATTCCCTGACCCCACCTTGAAAAGTCAACTTCAAATCCGTTTGTGAGGTGAAACTTTATCTTATTATATTTTTTCTGTTTATAGTAATACTCTGCGTAAAGCCTTATAACAGAATCCGCGCATTGTTGTAAGTCACCATCAGTCATATTCATTTTTAAAACCGCCGCATGTACATTCTGCGTACTGCTTAATTTTCCATTATATAATCTGATTTTTCTGCCATCACTATATAACGGATAATTCTCTAAAAATTCTCCGAATGAATTTTCTGATACACTTCTTTTATAACCTGCCGGAGTATTGAATCTTGTCTTGATTTTTGTACCTGAACTGTTTAAAATTTTATTTTCTTTACTTTTAATAGATTTTTTTAATGTTTTTTTATTGTCAGTACTGTTTGTTGTGTCCTTACTCACAACCGAAGATATTTTTTTACTTTTCTGACTAATATCTTTTCTGGCACATATCGTCGTATCTGCAACAACAATAATAAGTACAACAATAAAGCTAAACAATGTCAAATATTTAAAATTCCCATTCTTCATAAATATTTCCTCCCAACTTGAAAGCAGAACATATGCCTGTCTCCAATCCGTACAATATACTTTAGTATACTTCCTTATTTTTCCTTAATACGCTATTTAAAGTATAACAGATTTGAGCAGCAATAGTATTAAGATTTTATTATTTTTGAAATTTTATTCGTTTCCTGTTACGCCTCATATTCTTGATTTTCTTTATAATTTTAGTTATAATAAAATACATAACAGAAAAAATGGAGGAAAAAACAAATGTTAAAAAAGAACTTATCATTTATGCTCGCCGGTATCACTATGTTTTCTGCAATAGCTGTTACCACACCATATTCTAAAACTCTTCAAATTCAAAAAATGGTATCCGCCGCTAAAACTTATACAATATCGCCAAATTCAGCAGTTTATAAAGGAAATTATAAAAATGCATCCGCTTATAATTCAACAACTAAACAATATTTCCTTATCCGCTCATATTTGGAAATGCTTGAAAAAAAGGGTGGTGGAAAACTTATTCTTAAAAAAGGTACTTATAAAATATCAAACGTTTTATACATACCTTCAAATGTAACAATCGAGTTAAAAGACGGTGTAACAATCAAAAAGACAATGAAAACAAACTCTAAACAGATGCAGCCAAGCGGTGGTATTTTTGAACTGCTCGAACCGTCAAAAGCTGCAAAAAAAGGTGTTCACGGTAAATATAATGGTGTACACAATGTCAAAATATATTCTATCGGAAAGGCAGTTATAGATCAGGCATACAAGGGAAAAGACGGTCAAAACTGTATCGGACTTGTTATGTGTCACAACAAAAACATCACTATAGACGGCATAACATTTAAAAACATGAAGTACGGTCATTTTATTGAGATGGATGCCTCTAATAATGTTGTCGTGAACAATTGTACATTCACAGGATACAAGTCAAGCAAACGTCACACTTCCGAAGCGATAAATCTTGACACTCCCGACAAAAAAACCAAAGGATTTACTCACGACTGGAGCAAATATGACTGTACCGCAAATAAAAATGTAAAGATTACAAATTGCACATTCTCTAATCTTGAAAAAGCAATAGGAACACATCAGTATTCCGTAAAAAAATATCACACAAATATTACAATATCTGACTGCACCATAAAAAACTGTGTAAGCGGTGCTATTGAAATGATGAACTGGAAAAATATATCATTAAACAATATAAAATTTATAAATATTGGCAAAAACTCCAAAGGGAAATACACATCATTTGATAAAAGTAATACTACCAGAGCAATCCTTATAAGAGGCGGTGTCTCAAAAATAACAGTTGAAGGCTGCAGTTTTAAAAATATTCCAAGAGTTATTCAGTGTATGCCTTGGAAAAATCAAAACACTGCCACAAAATATCCTATAATTTACAATAAAATCACAAAAGATGAATATGAGGCTATAGCATCCAAAAATAAAATCATAAGCGGCGTTGATGTTCCATATATAATTGTAAACTCACGCTATAATGATTACGGATACCCTACAAAATATTATTTTTAAATTTCAGTGTTTTATATTAAAACACCGCCCCAAAAAGTCAGACTTAAATTTCGGCTCTTTGGGGCGGTTTAGTTTAATATATAATATCAGGTCTTATAAATTTTCATAATCTTCTAAGCAGCCTGTTTTTCTTCACTCTCTACATTGTTTCCACTTTCAAATATTTTAAATGCATTTCTCACAAGCGGACCTGCTATAAATGTCTGCCAGAAAAATGCCATTGGGAAATTTAATATATATTTCTGAAGCCATACGGCTACAACCTGTGAACCCGGATGTGCAAATAATACTGTTGCAATAAGGCTCATTGTAGGACACATAAGTGCAACTATCATTGATGAAATCGCTATTGTCACCATAAACTCACTGTCTTTTCCCGGTCTTACAAATCTAAATGCAAGTTTTACCGCAAGTTTCTCAAAAACAAACATTTCAAGAATAACAGCAATTGGCCACATAATAGGCATCTCATGAAAAGCTATCAAAAATATTTCATTGCTCATTCCACCCTTATCAAGGGCAATATTATAACATACCATTCCATATACCATGATAAATGCCATAACAACAGTAAAAATAAAGTTTTGAAGTTTCGTTCTCTGCATAATTTAATATCTCCTTTTTCTAAAAATGGGCATAAAAAATACATGTGTGTTGTTCGTTAATCAGGTGATAAGTCACACATGTGTCGTTTCCAATTTTATACCAAAGTTTTTTATGCAGTTTTAAACAACGTGTCGTATTATATCATACAGTAATAAATTATGCAAGTTTTTTTCAACCACGTTCAAAATATGTTCAAAACACCGAAAAAAAATCAAAAATACCGTGCATTAACCAATGCACGGCATTTTTTCCTATGTAATTTTTAACATGGCATTCTTTTACAAATTACAGTATTTTAAATAATTTCGCTCCGTGTGACGCTACAAACACATTTTCTTTGTCTGTAAAATCTATTTCTTCATGGCTCCAAAGCTCAACAGCCTTTCTGCATGTCACTCCATAATTTGTAACATCCTCCCAAGGAATTGTCACATCACAATTCTGTTCTTTTAAGTTGAATACTGCCATATAATATGAACCGTCCTCTGTATCCTTTGAACACCAGATAACATGCTCATCATCTCTCTCAATCTGTCTTGCACCTTCTGAATGTTTTAAAAGTCCAAGGACATCCTTGTTTGTAATAAGTTTCTTTGTCCAGTCATCAAGCTGTAAAAGATCTGCACCAAGCATAAGAGGAGAACGGAATATACTCCAAAGTGTCATGAGTGTTATCTGTTCATCATGTGAAAAATTGCACTCCCACTCATGTCCGAAACCTTTTCCGAGTTTTCCGAGTGTAAGCATATCACAATCAGGGAAACATCCCTCGCTTACATGGTTCTGCCAAAGTTCACAACGCCAGAACATAGGGAGAAGCAATTCCCATCTGTCCCAGAAATCATCGGTAATTCTCCACATATTTGCATATTTCTCATAATGCCATGCTTCCTCAATCTTTGCCGGTCCCGGTGAAAGGCTTAATACTATCTCACGTCCGCATTTCTGAATAGCATTGTAAAGCATTTCAATCTCTTTTTTTGCAGACGGCATATCCATACGGCAGATGTCATCACACTTTATAAAATCAACACCCCACTGAGCATATAATCCAAAAATAGAATCATAATATTCCTGTGCTCCCTCTGCCTCAGGGCGTATACCATACATATCCGGATTCCATTCACAGATATTTGAAGGGTCTGCAATATCATTTGCAAGTACATTGCTTCCAAGAATCTTTGTGTGCTCATGTGCTGCCTGTCTTGGAATACCACGCATGATATGTATACCAAATTTAAGTCCGAGACTGTGTATATAATCAGCTAACGGTTTGAAACCGTTACCGCCTTTTGATGACGGAAACTTGTCAACACATGGAAGGAGTCTTGAATATTCGTCCATCTCAACTTTCCAAAACGGAATATACTGATATTTATCTCTCTGGCTTCCTGTGTCATAGCTGTACCATTCTATATCAACAACAACGTATTCCCAACCGTATTCCTTAAGATTTTCAGCCATATACTCTGCTGTTTTTCTTATCTGTTCTTCATTTACTGATGTGTCATAATAATCATAACTGTTCCACCCCATCGGCGGATTTTTTGCAAAAAGATTTTTGTTCATAGATCCTCCTCAAAATAATTTACAATAAACTTATGTTGTTTAGTTTCTTTTAAATTATTTTACCAAAAACTTTATGCACTTTCAACAAATATTTTATTATTTTTTTACACAATCCTTGCATATTCCATATATAATAGATTTTTTGCATTCTATATAAAAACCGTGTTCCCTTTGAATATGCATTGCAATCTCACCCATAAAATCGCATTCAAGATGAAATATACGTCCACATTTTGTGCATTGCAGATGAAGATGTTGTTCACAGTGATGTCCATCCTCAATATATTGAAATGTTGCCTGTTTTCCTTTCTGTGCAACATATTTTACAACTTTCTTTTCTAATATCAGTTTTTCCAAAAACCTGTATATCGTGGTCTTGTTTACTGCACATTCTTTTTTTGCAAGATAGTTTTCAATATCTGCCACTGTAACGGTTCTGCTTTTATTCTCCTCAAGGTACTCTAATATCCTTTTTCTGCTCGGTGTTGAATATCCCTGCATATTTACCTCATTTCTTTATCTTTAATATATATCTAAAATGTAATACCTGCAATCTGTATTACAAATCCCCAGAACACTCCAAGAAAATACATCGCCAAAACAATGCTTAAATTCTGTTTTATGTGCCTGTTAAGCCTGAAAAGTACCAGCATGCCTACACCTGCATTAACAAGAAGTCCTGCCATCATAGAACCGGCACTTATAACCCCGTCAAGATAAAACTCCGTAATAACAACAGATGACGCACAATTTGGAATAAGACCTATAAGTGCAGATAAAAGCACTCCAATCACAGGTACAGACGAAAACAGACCTTCCATGTTTTCAATTCCCCAAAAATGTGTTATCACATTTAAAACAAACGAAATGATTATGATATATATCGTTATCTTTATAGTATGTTTTATCGCTGAAACTAAAGAACCGTCCTCACAGTGACAATGTTCTTCTTCACATACCGTATGAATATCCGGCTCCCTTTCTTTCTTCAAGAAAATCTTTACATAAACATATTCTGCCACAAGACCTGAAATCACAGCTATCACAACCTTCACGGCAAGAATTTTTAAAATCATTCCTGCTCCTGATGCCCTTGATATAAGAATGGGCAGCATCTCATCGGAAGTTGACATAAAAACCGCTATAAGCGTTCCAACTGTTATTATTCCTCCAGAATAAAGACTCGCCGCCGCCGTAGAAAAACCGCACTGTGGTAGAACTCCTAAAATTCCGCCCCATACAGGCCCCGTCTTTCCCGCTTTTACTATTTTCTGTCTGACATTATTATTCATCCTATGTTCAAGAATTTCCATAAAAAGATATGTTATAAATAAAAACGGTACTAATTTCAGTCCGTCAATAAGTGTGTCTTCTACCACTTCAAGCATAATCTCTTCCTCCTTCTTACTGTTTCATGAATTCACTTTTCAATTCGCAAATAATTTGCATTTGCAACCAAGTTGCATTTTATATAATACACCATTATATATATATGTCAATACGGAAATTTTTACCTTTTTATTCTTACATGCATAATTTTAACAATATATCCCATAATAATCACAGCTTAATAAACAAAACATGCACAGAAAAGAGGTTTATTTTATTATGGAAGATTTTATGCACGACCTTGAATTGTATGTATAATCTCCATAAAACTGACTGCAGAACCTTGACAAACATTCTCTATAAAAGATATATTTATTTATGATGTTACTTTTTAATAAGTGTACAATTTTATCAGATAAAATATATTATTAAACGGAGAATCTGCAAAATGGAAATGAATATCCAGAAATACATGTCATTTGTGAAAACAGTTGAATATGGAAGTTTTACTAAAGCATCCGAGATTTTAAATTACTCTCAATCCGGCATCAGCAGAATGATTGGTGATTTAGAAAAAGAATGGAACATGTGTCTGCTTGAAAGAGACCACTCCGGTGTCAAACTCACGTCTGACGGACTCAGGATACTTCCTTTTGCAAAAAAAATATGTGATGATTTTGAAAGATTACAAATCGAGATAGATAGCTTAAATGACCTTTCATCAGGTATTATAAGAATAGGCACTTTTTCAAGTGTGGCAACCTACTGGCTTCCCAATATTATTAAAGAATTCAAAAAAGATTATCCAAATATTGAATACGAACTTCTCATAGGTGATTATGACGAAATAGAAGCCTGGATTTTAGACGGACGTGTTGACTGCGGTTTTCTTTGTCTCCCTGTTTCTACCGGTGTTGAGACAATTTTTCTAGAAGAAGATGTTTTCCTTGCCATACTGCCAAAAAAACATCCTCTTTTAAAATACAAAAAAGTTCCCTTAAAAGAACTTTCAAAGGAACCGTTTATGCTGCTTGAAAAAGATAAAAATACTGAGATTTCTGCCATTTTCAAAGAAAATAATATAAAACCAAACACCCAGTTTACAACATGGGATGATTATGCGATTATGTCAATGGTAGAACACGGTCTCGGCGTAAGTATTCTTCCGGAACTCATATTACAAAAGAAACCTTTTAACATAATGACAAGACCACTTGATGTTGTTGCAAAAAGACAGATTGGACTCGCCCTAAAAAGCAGCAAAAATGCGTCACTTGCAACAAAAAAATTTATAGATTATCTAAAATACCGCTAAACGCTGGTTTTGCCCTTTTTTATTAAAAACTTTTCTTCGTATAATATAATAACTAATCAATACCAAAGCACCTGTTATCACCCATGATACCGGATAAACATTCATCAGAACTTCAAATCCCTTAAATTTTCTGCACACCGTGTATATCCATGCCAATCTGAATACACATGTCCCAAATACTGTGATAACAGCCGGTGTCATTGAATACCCCATTCCTCTCAGCGTCGAACCTGCTATCTCATATGTAGGTATCAGGAAATAAAAACTTAAAAGACGTATCATTCTTACTGCCGCATAGTGCGCCACTTTAGGTTCAGATGTAAATATTCCTATAAAAAATCCTCTCCACATCAAAAAACAACCGCACATTACTATTGTAACCACTATGGCCAATGTCATTGTTATCCTATATATTTTCTTACATCTGTCATATTTTTTTGCGCCAAAATTCTGGCTAGTAAATGTCATAGTCGCCTGGTTAAATGCTGAAATCATAAAATATGCTATGTACTCATAATTAAGACCTGCGGCTGAACCTGCAACTGCATCTGAACCGTATTTATTTAATTCAGCCTGAATAAACACATTGGCAACCGAAAATACCATTGCCTGAAGACCGGCAGGAATACCGATTTTAAGCATTCTAAGCAATTCAATCTTATGTATTTTAAGCTCCTTAGGATACAATTTTATCGGGTCTTTCTCTTTTATAAGAAAATACACAACCATCGATGAGCTTATCATATTTGATACAACTGTTCCAATTCCTACACCGGCTACTCCCATATGAAAGACAATCACCAATGTAAGATTTATTATTGCATTGGTAATTCCTGCAACTATAAGACATATAAGCGGTCTTTTTGTATCACCAATACTTCTCAAAATAGATGCTCCGAAATTGTAAACCATTATAAACGGCATTCCCGCAAAATATATTCTTAGATACACTACTGCCTGGTCTATTACATCATATGGCGTTCCCATAAGCTCAAGTATTGGTTTTGCAACCGAAATACCAAGAAAAAGCAATATGATACCGCTTAACACGGCGATAAGCATTGCTGTATGTACCGCCCCTTTTATTTTGTTGATTCTTCCTTGCCCTATATATTTTGCAATAACAACATTTGCCCCCACTGAAATTCCTATAAAAAGATTTAACAGCAGATTTATCAAAGCTCCGTTTCCGCCAACTGCCGCCTGCGCCGTACTGCTCGCAAACCTTCCGACTACCGCCACATCAACAGCATTAAACATCTGCTGCAAAATACTGCTAAGCGCAATAGGTATTGCAAAAACAAGTATTTTATCAATAAGACTGCCGTTAAGCATATCTATCTGTTTACTCTTTCCGACTTTAACATTGCTCATTTTTATCAAAATCCTTTCAAAAATATATAAAATCAATGTTTTTATAATGTTTTAACGAAAAACAAGAGCAAAAATTATATTTTTGCCCTTGCATATATTATTACTTTTATTTTGTTTTTTCAAGAGTAGATTTTTAAATGATGAATTATTCTACATTGAATGCATCCATTCCGGGATATACTGCGCTCTCCTCGAGTTCTTCCTCTATGCGCAAAAGCTGATTGTATTTAGCAACACGCTCACTTCTGCTTGGTGCTCCTGTCTTAATCTGGCATGTATTTAATGCAACCGCAAGGTCTGCTATAGTTGTGTCTGCTGTTTCTCCTGAACGATGTGAACTAATAGCTGTGTATCCTGCTTTGTGTGCCATCTTGATAGCTTCAAGTGTTTCTGATACAGAACCAATCTGATTGAGTTTAATGAGGATTGAGTTTCCACAGCCGAGTTTAATACCTTTTGCAAGTCTTTCAGTATTTGTAACAAAAAGGTCATCCCCGACAAGCTGAACCTTGTCTCCAAGCTCTTTTGTAAGCTTCTGCCATCCTTCCCAGTCTTCCTCGTCAAGTGCATCTTCGATAGAGATAATAGGATATTTCTCTACGAGTGATTTCCAATGTTCGATAAGCTGTTCAGATGAGTATACGGTTCCGGCTTTCGGAAGTTTATATTCTCCGACTTTTCCTGTCTTCCATTCAGATGATGCGGCATCCATAGCAATACGGAAATCTTTTTCAGGATCGTATCCTGCTTTTTTTACTGCTTCAAGAATTGTCTCAATAGCCTCCTCGTCAGATTTTAATGCCGGTGCAAATCCTCCCTCATCTCCTACTGATGTTGCAAGTCCTCTCTCCTTAAGAATCGCAGCTAATGCGTGGAATACTTCTGCACACCAGCGCAGGCATTCCTTAAATGAAGGTGCTCCGACAGGCATTATCATAAATTCCTGAACGTCAAGTCCTGATGAAAGTGCATGGCATCCACCGTTTACAATATTCATCATAGGAACCGGAAGTTTGTTTCCTGAAATTCCGCCCAAAAATCTGTAAAGAGGAATGTCAAGGGCAATACTAGCTGCACGGCAGCATGCAATTGAAACAGCTAAAATTGCATTTGCACCAAGATTTGTTTTTCCTTTTGTTCCGTCTGCTTTAATCATTGCAGCGTCTATGGCATATATGTCTGACGCATCCATTCCTGTAAGAACGTCATTTATTGTACCATTGATATTGGTTACCGCCTTTGTAACACCTTTTCCAAGGTATCTTTCTTTATCTCCGTCTCTAAGTTCAAGTGCCTCAAATTCACCTGTCGATGCACCAGAAGGAGCAGTTCCCCTGCCTACAGATCCATCAATAAGATAAACCTCTGCCTCAACCGTTGGATTCCCTCTCGAATCAAGAATCTCTCTGCCTACTACTTTTTCAATTTCCAAATATGACATATTTTTCCTCGTTTCTGCGCACATTATTATAATCAATTTGCAATACTGTTGTAAGTAAATGAGGTCACTTATATTCATGTACGCCTGATATAAGTTTCCTTTTAGGTTAGTTTATACTAACTTTTCTCATAAATCAATATTTGCTAATGATAAGATTTCCCATTTTGATTAAATCAATTCATATATCTCAAATATCATATATTCTTATAATCTATAAGTAAAAAATCATTTGATAAGCATAGTGATATATGTAAATAGCTGGAAAGTTTATATCTCTATGCGTCAAAGCAATAAAAAACAAAATAATTCAATTTTTTTATATGACACTATTGAATACTTTCAATCATTGTAGTAAAATTAGAAAAATACATTTTATAGGGGGTAACCATGAGACATTTAATAAGTCCACTTGATTTATCTATTGAAGAATTAAATGAAATTCTATCCTTAGGACAAGCTATTATGCAGAATCCTGAAAAGTATTCCCATGTATGCGATGGAAAAAAATTAGCTACATTATTTTATGAACCAAGTACAAGAACACGTCTTAGTTTTGAAGCTGCAATGCTTAATCTCGGCGGTAAGGTACTTGGTTTTTCTTCGGCTGATTCGAGTTCGGCATCAAAAGGAGAAAGCGTTGCAGATACTATAAGAGTTATCTCTTCATATGCAGACATATGCGCTATGCGCCATCCGAAAGAAGGTGCTCCGACAGTTGCATCTATGTATTCTGAAATTCCTGTTATAAATGCAGGTGACGGCGGTCACAACCACCCAACACAGACTCTTACAGACCTTTTGACCATAAAAACACTTAAAGGCCGTCTTGACAATATGACCATCGGAATGTGTGGAGATTTAAAATTTGGCCGTACAGTACACTCTCTTATCAATGCAATGGTAAGATACGAAAATGTGCGTTTTATTCTTATATCACCAAATGAACTTAAAATACCTGACTATCTCAGACAGGAAGTTCTCGACGCAAAAAATATTGAATATGTCGAGACAAATGAACTTGAAAAATATATGCCTGAGCTTGATATCCTGTACATGACAAGAGTTCAGCGCGAACGCTTCTTTAACGAGGAGGATTACATACGATTAAAAGACAGTTTTATACTTGACAGTGAGAAAATGAAACTTGCAAGAGACGATATGTATGTTCTCCATCCTCTTCCTCGTGTAAACGAAATTTCAACGGATGTAGATAACGACCCGAGAGCCGTCTACTTTAAACAGGTTAAATTTGGAGTTTATGTAAGAATGGCACTTATCATAACATTGCTCGGACTCAAAGATAAGTGTTAATGCACCACTCCATTCGTTTTCAATAAGATTTATAATTTATATTTTAAAATATGTTCTTAACAAAGAAAGGGGAGTCATAATATGCTTAATATAAGCGGTTTAAGCGAAGGAATCGTAATCGACCATATTCAGGCGGGCGGAGCCATGAAGATATACGAATATCTCAATCTTGAAAAGATGGACTGTCAGGTAGCCATAATAAAGAATGCTAAAAGCAGTAAAATGGGCAGAAAAGACATCATAAAAATAGAAGGTAATCTTGATGTAGATTTAAATGTATTGGGAGTTCTTGACCACAAGATAACAATCAACTTTATAAAAGACAACAGAATCGTCGGAAAACATACACTTGAATTACCTGAAACCGTAACAAACATAATCAAGTGCAAAAACCCACGCTGTATAACATCCATAGAGCAGGAACTTCCTCACAAATTTAAGCTCACCAACCGTGAACACAGAATATACAGATGTGTTTACTGCGAATCAAAATTTAAGGGAAACTGATTTTTATAACTTATAATCAGTACATTTGCTTGCAGCATTATATTTATTTCATGGCAGATAATTTATGTGTCAATATTTTGTAAACAAAAAACTCAAAACATCATTACCTGTATCGGTAAACATTGTTTTGAGTTTTTATTTTTAAGTTTTTTAGTCTGTATTTCTTCTTTTACTTTGTTCTGTATTTTTTATCAACTGTAGTAGATTTTGCCTTAGGAAAATACTTTCTAAGCCATGTATGATCCTTTGACATATACGCGTCCGTCTTTAAAAAGTATGTCTTATATACATGAGTATTATTGAAACTCCAATTTACAATAGGGTCATCAAATGTACAGTCAACATGATACCATTTATTTTTTATCTTAACTAGGTTCCATGCATGCTGCCCTCCCGTGACCATCATACACGGAATATTATAATGCTCCATTATCATCATAAACGCTTTTGAATATCCGTCACACACTGCTATTCCATACTTTAACGCTCCCCTAGCGGTATGGCTTACCCACGGAACATCACCTTTAGTATATAATCTCTTATCATATTTGACGTTTTGTATAAGCCATTTATGCGCAGCCGCTATCTTTTCGTAATCGTTCATACTATCTTTGACATATTGGCTGTATATAACACGCAGCATCGAATTTACAGTCTTTGTCTTTACCGTTATGCTGCATTTATATGACTTTGTACCACATACTGCCGTAATCGTAGCCTTGCCATTTTTTTTTGCTGTAATCTTTCCCTTGCTGTTTACACTGACAATCGATGAATGATTGCTTTTCCACTTAGGTTTTTGCGGTGAATTATACAGGTAAAGCTGAATTTTTTCTTTTATAATCATTTTTCTGCTTTTACTTGAAAGCTTTGCAGACTTTGTCGTTGTCGTCATAATGCCGTATTTTTTAGCAAACTTGGCAGCATATGAACTTTTTGGTGCAACTACTGTAAGTATGTTTCTGTTGCAGCCCTCAAATGCTGATGAAGCGATTACTTTGACTGCTTTTGATACACTTATCTGATACAAACTTGTACATGATGCAAATGCATCATATCCTATCTGAGTGCATGACACAGGTATGGAAATTGCTTTCAACAACTTGCAATTGCTGAAACATGTTATAGGGATTGAAGTAAGTTTTGCTGAAAGTCGTACATTTTTTAACTTCGTGCAATAGCCAAATGCATTGTCTCCCAATGTTTTTACCGTATCCGGAATATACACATCAGTAATATCCTTATTGCTAAATGCGTTGGTAAGTACTGATACTACTTCCCCTCCGTTAAAATAACTTGGAATTGTCACCGACATATCTGTTCCATTGTAAGCCGCAACGTTATATGTTCCATTTGCCACATTTTCAGTATAATAAAAACCTGACTCATCATTGAACACACTCTGTGCCGAGGTGTTTTTTGTATTGCCACACAAAACAAAAGCAAATGCTATCACAAGCATACACAATATGCTTTTTTTGTGAATATAGTCAAAAATCATCATGATAATCCTACGATAACTCCATCATCATTTACGTCAATTCTCTCAGCAGCAGGATGAAGCGGAAGTCCCGGCATTGTCATTACTGTTCCTGTGATAGCAACTACAAATCCTGCACCGGCAGAGACATAAACTTCTCTTATATTTATATTAAAGTTTTCAGGTCTTCCAAGTTTCTTTGCATCATCTGACAATGAATACTGGTTCTTTGCCATACAGATAGGTGTATTTCCATAACCGAGTTCTTCAAGTCTGTCAATTGCCTTAGAAGCTGCCGCATCATATGTAACACTGGCTGCACCGTAAATTTCCTTTGCAATAGTCTCAATTTTTTCTCTGATTGAAAGATTTGTATCATAAAGTGGCTTAAAGTGGCTTTCCTTTGTCTCAAGTGTATTGATAATCTTTTTGCAGAGTTCAATTCCGCCTTCGCCACCTTTTTCCCAGACCTCTGAAAGTGCGAAATCGCAATTTCTTTCCTCACAGAAATTCTTGACATAATCAAGTTCTGCCTCTGAATCTGTCACAAATCTGTTGAGTGTAACTACACAAGGCACACCAAACTTAGCAACATTCTCAATATGTTTTTCAAGATTTACAATACCTTTCTTTAAAGCAGCAAGATTTTCTTCAGAAAGTTTGTCCTTTGGAACACCACCATTGTATTTTAATGCTCTTACTGTTGCGACAAGTACAACTGCGTCCGGTTTTAAACCTGCCATGCGGCATTTAATATCAAAGAATTTCTCTGCTCCGAGATCTGCTCCAAAACCTGCCTCTGTAATAGTATAATCAGCAAGTTTGAGTGATGTTTTTGTAGCTCGTACACTGTTACATCCGTGTGCGATATTTGCAAAAGGACCACCATGTACAAATGCCGGTGTGTGCTCTAATGTCTGAACCATATTTGGTTTGATTGCATCTTTCAAAAGTGCTGCCATTGCACCAACCGCATTTAACTCAGCCGCTGTAACAGGCTTTCCCTCATAGTTGTATGCAACAATCATTCTTCCGAGTCTTTCCTTTAAGTCTTTCATGTTGTCGGCAAGACAAAGTATGGCCATAATCTCAGATGCAACAGAGATTATGAAATGATCCTCTCTGACAACACCGTCAACCGGTCTGCCAAGTCCTACAACAATATTTCTGAGAACTCGGTCATTCATGTCCATACAGCGTTTCCATACAATCTGGTTTGTGTCAATACCAAGCTTATTTCCCTGCTTGATATGGTTATCAAGCATAGCTGCCAAAAGATTGTTTGCTGAAGTAATCGCATGAAAATCTCCCGTGAAATGAAGATTTAATTCTTCCATAGGAACAACCTGTGCATATCCGCCGCCTGCTGCGCCGCCCTTTATACCAAAACAAGGTCCAAGTGATGGCTCACGAAGTGCAATAGCTGCTTTCTTTCCGAGTTTTGCCATCGCCTGTCCTATACCCACAGATGTGGTTGTCTTTCCCTCACCTGCCGGTGTCGGATTTATGGCTGTAACAAGTATAAGTTTTCCGTCTTTTCTGTCTTTTACCTGTTCCCAAAGCTCATCAGTAAGTTTTGCTTTATATTTTCCGTAAAGTTCCAAATCATCCTCTGTAATATCAAGCTGTTTTGCAACCTCACGAATATGAATCATTTCTGCTTCCTGTGCTATTTCGATGTCACTCTTCATACTGTACCTCTTTCCTGCAATTTCGCAATTTGTTCTACATATTCTCTTACTATATCATGTTTTGAGCAATTATACAACATTCTTGAACCAACCATCTCCTCAAGCTCATTAAAAATCAGATTGCCGTCTCTTGTCAGAATAAAGTCTATTCCAGCCATAGAAAGCTGCTCTGCTCCAAATGCTTCTATAAACTTCTCTATGTTTTTTTTCTGCTCTTCATCCGGAAAATATTCCTCTACACTTCCCCCGAGAGAAAAATTTGATTTAAACCCATCATTCCCATGCCTTAAAACGGCTGCATATATTTTTCCAAAAACAATATACACCCTGATGTCATTACTGTCACTGTCTATACGCTTTTGTAACACACAGTCATGCCCTTGTAGTGCTTTATATATATTATTTTTTGCATTATCTCTGTTTTTTCTATATGAACCATGTTTCGTGCCATCATCGTTTAATGAAAAAACCTGGCTTCCGCCATGACCGTCAACCGACTTTATCACATAATCTTTTCCAATATAATCATTTAAAACATTATTTAAATCGTCTGCTTTGACCAAGACAGTGTGTGCTATCCATTCGCCCTGTGGCTCATTTTTATTTCTCTCAAAATACTCTTTCAGATAACAATATGTTTTATATTTGTTGTTGCCAAGCTCCGTAATTTTTGATGAATGAAATACTTTTACGTTTATCTTTTCAAATCTCAGACTAAGCTTATACTCTCTTGTTCTGTTTATAACAAAAAAAATCTTTTTGAATTTATTTTCAAAAGAACTTTCAGACATAAGATTAACTTTCTCAAAAGAAATATATTCAATAGCAATATCATATTTTCTGCACTCTGACTTTAACATATCTATAAAACCACTGTTTTTCTTTGCTTCCTCGTCATAATAAATTATATATGCAATATTCATTTTTTCTCCGTTTTCTTTTTAACTGCTGCGTTTCATCTCTCTACTGTCTTTTTACTATATAATCCATAATCTCGTCTGCAACATTTACACCAGTGCAGTCAAAAATATTTTTAAAATGGGCGTTTGAATTCACTTCACATACCATATCTGCCGGTTTATTTTTTCCACTTGAAAACAAGAGATCAACACCCGCAAAGTCAAGTTCCAGAGCCTTTACGGTATTCACGGCAAGCTTTATCTCTGCCGCATCAGGTTCATACTTTCTCATTTTTCCGCCATGCGTGATATTTGCCCTAAAATCGCCGTCATCCGTATAGCGGTACATAGCAGCCACAACCTCATCACCTACAACCTGAAGTCTTACGTCAAAACCACTACTTTCCTTTATATATTTTTGAAAAAGCATTGGTTTTCCGCCTATATCTTTGACAGTTTTCTCAAGCTCTTCCCTGTCATGTACCATATACACCTGCATTCCAAAAGAACCGAAACACTCCTTTACAACAAGCGGAAATCCAAACTCCGAAATTACCCTGTCGAGAAAATCAAAACTTGTGTATCCTATATTTTCATAAGTCATCGGAGCAACTACAGTAGGTATCATTTTTATCTGCTCACTGCCATCATGACTGTCATTCCATCTCCATATTTTTTCATAGGTTGCTGACTTGTCATCACAATCAGCTATCGCCTGAATATTATTGTAAATTGGAATGTCTGCCTTAAAACATATATCAGAAAATCTTTTTCCAAGTCTTATATCTTTGTCCCAAAAAAGAATGAAATCATATTCCAAAAGAGTCTTTTCAAAACTTTCGTCTAAAGAAGATGCATATGAACATAAAATTTTTGAATTCCCCTCACATTCCAAGGATATACCATGCTTTTCAGCGGCAGCCCTTAGCCATTTATAATGCAGATTAAACTTGTCGCTGTGCAAAAAATCATTGTATACAAGTAGTGCTTTATTTTTAATATTATTTTTTACGTTCATAGTTTTCCTCTTTTCTCTTTCAAGGCTGTTTATTGAAAGTTTTTTATAACACTTAATTCAAGATAATTTACTGCGTTATTTACAATACTCAGTTCATGATAATTTATTGCTGTCCAAATTCCTCTGTTATTGCATCTATCTCTTCCTCAGATACCGACTCCGGTGCATTTCCAAGCATCATTTCAAACTCGTTTTTACTCATAAGAATTTTGCGCGGTTTTGTTCCTTCTGCCGGACCTACGACACCTGCCTTATGCAGCTGGTCTATTATCCTTCCCGCTCTGTTAAAACCTATTGAAAATCTTCTTTGAAGCTGACCCGCTGCGGCTCTGTCTGACTCAATCACAAATCTTCCGGCCTCCTCAAAATATTCATCCCTCTCAGGTTTTGATTCTTTTTGAGTTTCAGTTGTATCTTCCTCGACCACCTGTGTAACCTTGTCATTGTATTCAGGTTCTTCATTATTGTTTTTGAGGAAATCAACAATTTTGCTTACTTCCTCATCAGTCACAAATGCACCCTGTACTCTGACCGGCTCTGAATAACCTGACGGGAAGAACAGCATATCACCTTTTCCTAATAACTTTTCAGCACCGCTCCTGTCAAGGATAGTTCTTGAATCAATTGCTGATGAAACCGAAAATGCTATTCTCGACGGAATATTTGCTTTAATGGTACCTGTTATTACGTTTACTGACGGACGCTGGGTAGCAAGTACAAGATGAATGCCCGCTGCTCTTGCAAGCTGTGCAAGACGGCATACTGCATCTTCAACATCCTTTGATGCAACCATCATCAAATCCGCAAACTCATCAACGATAACAACTATATACGGCATTTTTGTATGTCCGGCTTTTTCCGGTTCACTTACTTTCTGCAGTTTTTCATTATATCCTGCAATATTTCTCACACCAAGTTCAGTAAATTTATTATATCTGTCGCTCATTTCCCTTACTGCCCAGTTCAATGTTGCGGCAGCGTCTTTAGCATCTGTCACAACAGGACACATAAGATGCGGTATTCCGTTGTATACACTAAGCTCAACAACTTTCGGGTCAATCATAATAAGTTTTACATCCTTTGGATCTGCCTTGTAAAGAATACTCATAATCAAAGTATTTATACATACTGACTTACCGGAACCCGTTGCCCCTGCTATAAGAAGATGCGGCATCTTTCCAATATCAGTAAGTATAGGTTTTCCTGAAATATCTTTGCCGACAGCAAATGTAAGCGGTGATTTTGCCTTTTCAAATGCTTCTCCCTCCAGAAGTTCCCTGAAATATACAGAACTTGGAGTAGGATTAGGCACCTCGATACCCACGGCAGATTTTCCCGGAATCGGTGCTTCGATACGAATACTCTGTGCGGCAAGACTAAGTTTTATATCATCCGTAAGATTAGTAATCTTATTTACTCTGACACCCTGTTCAGGGTAAAGTTCATATCTTGTAACCGTAGGACCGCAGATAACAGCTCCCATCCTGACATTGACATTAAAACTTTTTAATGTATCTTCCAGTTTCTGTGCTGTCTCCCTGAGTTCACTGTCACTGATTGAATCGCTGCTATGAACAGGTTCTCCCAAAAGTTCAACAGTAGGAAATACATGTGCACGTTCAATAACAGGCTCTGCCACCTTTGTTTCATTTAAAGCATTAAACGCTTTCGATTCTGAGACATAATCCTCTCCGCCAAACTTTCCATGCCTGCTGCTGTTTTCCGGTTTCTTATATGAATTTACCGTACCGACATTTCCAACGGTTTCAACAGTTGATTTGACCGGCTGACCGGCTACATTAGAACTAACATTAACAGGCTCATTTTCAAATTCTGTATTTTGGGCATATTTAATACTTTCATCAGCAAAAAATTCATCATTTTTATTTATTTCAAGCACTTCGACTGTTTCACCTGCCATCTCTGTTTCTGTGTCAAATCCGGGTATTCCATCCTCTGTATCTGCTTCTGCAGCAAATTCAACTGCTCCATCCGCTTTCTCTGTCTGCGCTGTAAATTCAACTGTTTCCGATGCATTTTCTTCTGCGGCAGCTATGTTTTCTACATATGTATCGTAACGCTCTACTGCATTAGAACTGTTTTCTGCAATATTAGAATTATTTTCTACCACAGTATCTTTTGCGCTTTTATCGTCATAATGCTCTATTTCCGGTATATATTTCTCTTCAAATACAGGTACAGGTCTGTCCTCAAAACTCTCCTGCTTCTGCTCATTATTTTGTTTTGAATTTAGATTTGAATTTCCGGAGTAAGATAATCTTCCTCTGTTCCTGCCAAATTTTTGGTTCATCTCCTCCCTATAAATAGGTATGCTCTCAGAGTCAAGACTGACTTCCTTTTTTGGTTTCTCAATCTCTTTATCACCGTCTATTCTTATTTCGATTTCCTTTTCAGCCTTTTTCTCTGTATTATTTGTACTCTTTTGCTTATTTAAATCAATTTTAGTTTCAGTCTCTTTTTGTATTTTGGTCTTTTTCTTTTGAACACCCGGTTTTTCACTGTGTATTTCGCATATTTCATTATGTTGTTTCTCTTTTGCCTCAGCTTTCTTCTTCTGTTCATCAAGAAATTTTCCCATCATTTTCAAATCAACAGACTGCATTACACCATCTGTACTATTTCTTACGCTTTCAACATAATCAGGTGTGTCAGATTTTTTTGCTGCTCCCTCTGATGTTCTCCTATATTTTTCTCTTATGTCTACTTCATCGTTCTTTTTATTTATATCCCCAAATGGATTTATTGAGGATTTATTTCTGAGAACATTGTATGACGGCTCACTGTAACCAATCTCATCCCTAACCTCTCCGTACAGCCTTTCCATTTCCTCTCTGTATGCATTTCTTTTTCTTAAGGCAGCCATAATCTCGACACCCTCAAAAACAAACAGACACAATATAAGCAATGCAAACAACAAAATACACGCACCGACATTTCCGCATATTTTTGAAAGCAGTGAACTTATCCATCTTCCAATCAAACCTCCGCTGCTTTTTCCGCTTTCAAGTACATCTTCCAATGTCAGATTCATGCAATCGAAATAACCACGGTGCAGAACATGATTTGACGTATAATATTCTGTTATGACTTCTTTTTTAGTTATAAGGTCTGTTATGGCAGCAAAACACAGAAACATACCGATAATTCCCGTCATTTTTCTCTTAACCCGCCTGTCACCTTTATTTACAATCGTAAAAATATATGTAAGCATCATTCCTGCCGGAACAAACCATGCTATCCAGCCAAAAATTCCAAAGCAGAGGCCTCCAAAAATTCTGCCTATGATACCTCCAAGGCCTAAAAAACTGATATACAAAAAAACAGCTACTATCCCTATAACAATAAGAGTTATACCTGTCTCAAATGCAAGCCTGTCCCTGTATTCTGTCACATCCTGAATTTTACGCTGATGTGTAATATTTACATCTGCTGTTTTCCTTTTTCTATCGAGTGTTTTAGAAGCTGTACTTTGTGGCCTTACCGTCTTTTTCACATTTGAACTTCCGGTTCTGCCGCCTTTCTTTGTATTGCTTTCAAAAACACTCTCAGCATTTTTAGCATTATCTTTGACCTCATCGTTTTCTTTAGTCGATTTTTTCTTTGAAGCCGCTGCCATAAACTTTCTCCTTTTTATACATTCTAAGCTATAATTATATCTTTTTTGCAAGGATTACGCAAGTGTAAACGAATTTATGGATTGCATCTCTTACACGGCATATAGCCGTCCGAAATAAGCTGTTCCCTGTTTCCGTTAAAAACTTTTTTGTTTTTAGCGAGTGTATCTGCTACACTGCTGCATGATGGCAGATGAAATTTTCCGGTATTTGTATTTATTACATATTTAGTGCTTTTAGATGTACTCTTTCTATTTTTATTTGCGTTTTTACTTTTGCTGTCTGTACTGCCGCCATTTTCCTTTACATCAGATGACAGCCTGCTGTTTCCGTTCGCATAATCAATTGTTATATAAGGCTGGACATTATACACAAAAACATTGAAGCATACTCCCTTACCTTTATCCTCTACCGAATATGCCTCCATTTTCACCCCTTCTGCCACAAGATTCTTTCCTTTAAAGACAGGTGTTACTCTGTACAGTACATGATTGTCCGTTTTTTTGACGTAAGCTGCGACCTCATCCTCAAACGGCAGCATACCCTCTACATTCATATATCTTGTTCCCGTAATAAGATTTTTTTCGTTTGCATTTTCCCCGGCAAGCTGAAATCCTATAAGGTGACAGCGGTTGTAAAGATAATTGCCGTCAACAACTCCGTTATATTTTGCAGTCTGCCATCCACTCGGTTTTATCATACCTATGCCTGTTCTCTCTGAATCCGGCATAAGTTCCTGACATATGTTCGCAAAGGCAACACCACATCTGCCTAGGCTATCAAGTCTGCTGTATTTCTCAAACACTTTTGTATTCCGCCTCTGCTTTTTCGTAAATTCCGGCTTATTGTTTGATAATACCTGATACGGACTGTCCTGGTACGACTTATGTGACAATTCCACATTATCATTTAAACTGCTGCCTTCAGATGATGCATTATTGTAGCCGTCAATATAATCATTTAAGCTACCGCAGCCGGACAGCATTATGGAAACAATTAAAACCGCTATAATAAAACCATGTCCCAGCTTATCTCTGCCATATTTTAAGTTATTTTTTATGTTATCTTTTAAAATATTCACATTTTCCTCCCACATACAAGTTATTGGTCCGGTTATTTGCAGAACGTTGTACCAGTACAACGTAAATAAACTGCCCCCTAAAATAAATATTACATTTTAATATCTACTTTTGGAAGCAGTTTATTATTTATAGACTAATCAACTCTTATTAAAATTCATTACTCTTTATTACATCTGTGAGCGATAATAATTGATAAGGCAGCCCTTAACAATAATCTCACGTTCTGCATCTGTAAGTTTTCCAAGGTGAAGTTCAAATTCTTTCATCTCATCTCCGACAACATATGCTTTGATAGTGTCAATCTTATTCTCAACAGATTTCTTTATGTCTTTTACAAAGATGTAATCTCCGTTCTTGAATGGAAGCTCCTCCTCTTCATAAATAAACGGAAGCATTCCCCAGTTGATAAGGTTTGAACGGTATCTCTTTGTTGCATATTCCTTAGCGATATTTGCAAAACCGCCGAGAACCTTCTGACATGAGGCAGCCTGCTCACGGGCAGAACCGTCACCTGGTTTAACTGCATAAATCATACTTCCAATCTGTGTGTTCTCAGGCTTGATATCAAACTTAGCATTAATCTTTGCAAATACATCTTCAACTTCCGGACATGCTGCAAAAATATCTTCGCCGGCAACTCTTGCCTTTTCTGCTTTCGCTACTGCTTTTGCACGACCTACATACTCAGGGTCCTTACGTGAAAGAGTAAACTCTGCAAGACCAAGAGGATTTGAACGGAATGATGAAGTTTCTCCTGACGGAATAAGCTCGTCTGTTGTAGTTACAGGATCATGAATTTCTGATACGACCTTGATAACAATATCGTCAGTAAGTGCTGACATTGCAGGCCAATCCTTGATGTTTGGACCAAATTTGATTTCTACATCAGGGTCAGGCTTTCCTACACCATTATAAACTCTGTTTTCATAAATAGTGCTGTCAAAGAAGTATTTAGGCTTAGTGAAATCCACATCCACATCTTCTGCCGAAGTAAGATAGCCCTTATTTGCTGCTGTTGCCGCAATAGAACGTGCATCCATAAGTGCAACTGAAGCAATCTGGCCGCTTGTAACTTTAGAACCTTCTCTGTTAGGGAAGTTTCTTGTTGAATGTCTGATTGAAAGACCGTTGTTTGGAGGAACGTCTCCTGCACCAAAACAAGGGCCACAGAATGCAGAACGTATTGTCGCACCTGTCTCCATAAGGTCTGCTATCCTGCCATTCTTAACAAGTTCCATAAATACAGGCTGGCTTGAAGGATAAACGCTGAGTGAGAACTCATCTGCACCAATATATTTGCCACGGAGAATATCAGCGGCATCACAAATATTTTCAAAACCACCACCCGCACATCCTGCGATAACACCCTGTTCAACATAAAGTTTTCCATTGTGAACTTTATCTTTAAGAGTATATTTAACTTTGTTGTTGTCAAGACTTACAAGTGCCTTCTTCTCTACATCATCGAGAATGTCCATAAGATTTGCATTTAACTCGTCGATAGTATAAACATTGCTTGGATGGAACGGCATAGCAATCATAGGTTTGATTTTACTGAGGTCAACATAAACCATGCCATCATAATAAGCAACTGCATCCGGCTTGATTTCCTTGAAATCCTGTGGACGCTTATGGATATCATAGAAGTCCTTAATCTTGTCATCTGTTGTCCAGATTGATGAGAGACATGTTGTCTCTGTAGTCATAACATCAATACCGATTCTGAAATCAGCACTGAGGTTTGCTACACCATCACCTACGAATTCCATAACTTTATTGTTTACATAGCCATTTGAAAATACAGCTCCAATAATCGCAAGAGCCACATCCTGAGGACCTACGCCCTTGTTTGGCTTTCCTGTAAGATAAACTGCTACGACACCCGGCATAGGAATATCATATGTACGGTTCAAAAGCTGCTTAACAAGCTCAGGACCACCCTCACCCATAGCCATAGTACCAAGTGCACCGTAACGTGTATGAGAGTCAGAACCAAGAAGCATCTTTCCGCCACCTGCAAGCATTTCTCTCGCAAACTGATGAATAACAGCCTGATGAGGTGGTACATACATTCCTCCATATTTCTTTGCACATGTGAGTCCAAACATATGATCATCTTCATTTATAGTTCCGCCTACTGCACAGAGACTGTTGTGGCAGTTTGTAAGAACATATGGTACAGGAAACTTTTCAAGACCTGACGCACGAGCTGTCTGAATGATACCTACAAATGTAATATCATGAGAAGTAAGTTTGTCAAATTTAATCTGAAGATTTTCCATATTGCCTGAAGTATTGTGTGCTTCAAGAATACCATAAGCCATAGTACCCTTAGCTGCCTCTTCTTTTGTGACTTTTCTGCCTGTTTTTGCTAAAACGGCATCTAAAGCCTGAGCGCCATCTTCAACAATTTCAGTACCGTTTAAAAGATATACGCCGTTGTCGTAAAGCTTAATCATTATAAAAATCCTCCTATTTCAATTTCATAATTATCATTTATTATATATGGTAACATAACAATTAGTCAAGTTTGATAATCTTTTTAAGCTCTGCATTTTCACTTTCAGACAGCTTGGCACCTTTTCCTGATGTTACAAGCATCTTTGATTTTGAGTCATAATAATATTCACTTCCCTTATATCTAAAAACAGCTGCATATCCGCTTGTCTCCACATCCTGTGAATATTTTTTGCCGTAAATTATATCAGCTATCTTTAAAGCATCTGCTGATGTTATGTTTACTGCTATTTTGTTCCCCTGTGAATCAAGTTTATATGCCGTCACACTCTCCTGTGTAGCACTTTCATCCGGAGTATCGGAAACTGCTGCCTGCGGTGGTGTATCTGTCGTATCATCCTTTGACGGCTGAGTATTATCACTGTTTTCGCCGTCCTCATCTGTGCCGGTTCCTTTCCTGTCCGGATGATTTTCATTATCATCATTGAAGTCCTTCATTTCCGGCAGTTCTGTACTGTCAGGTTCACTTTCCTCACTCTTTTTGTCACCGTTATTTTTATGAACATAATTCCTGTGCTCATTTTGTGGAACTTTCTTTTCCGCTTTCTCACCCTTATTTTTTTTGTTCCTCTTTTTCTTTTTTGTAACCCCGGTCAAAGGATCATAAGTACTGTCAGGTTCACCTGTACCCTCGATTATCTGACCCGGCTGCTCATTTTTCAGCTTATCCTCTATATGCTCATCTACTGAATTTATTTTCCATACACCCGCCACTATAACACACAGAAATAATGTTGCCGCAAAAGCCACCTGTTTTCTTTTTGCCCGAATCCATTCACTTATGACTGTAATTTTTCTACGCCCGGTGTCACATACATTTCCTGCCGTATCTTTATCTTCTCCTATATACACACCGTCTTTCCAATTCTCAGGATTTGCCTTTGAAATCATATCATCCGGCAGTTCTCCGATTGCATGCATTATTTTTTTTGCACATTCTCTTTTTTCGTCTACTGAACTATTCATAATGCAATCCCCTCCTCTTCAAGATATTTTCTTAAATCTTTTCTCATCCTTGATAAAACAGAACGCACTGAACTTTCTTTCATCTGCATCCTGTCAGCAATATCACATAATTCTTCCATATAAAAATATCTTTGTATAAAAATTGTCCTCTTTTTCTCATCCCTGTTCTGTAAAAAATTTGAAATGATTGTAACCAGTTCCTTCTTTTCAATATTTTCTTCAACTCTGTTTGAATCTGCAACACACTCAGAAAGTTCGTCTAATGACATTTCCACCTGACCGCCCCCTCTCTTTTTTGCATTCTTCCTTTCATAACAGTTCAACGCAAGATTTCTGACAATCTTTGCCAGATAACCTGCCAGATTTTCAGGTCTGTTCGGTGGAATTGAATTCCATGTTTTAAGCCATGTGTCATTTACGCACTCCTTGGCATCCTCATTATCAAATACTATTCTGTTTGCAATCGAATAACAGTATTTTTTATATTTTTCTTCCATTTTCAAAAGACCGCTTTCCTGTCTTTCAAACAAAAGATTTATAATTTGTATGTCATCTATTGTATTCATAAACTCTCCCTTATTCCCAATCATATAAATTTTCATATAGATTTTTTCTTTTTTTAATTTATAAGCAAATTTTTACAGAAAAAAAGTTCCATGATATATTCCGGTACAACATAATTTTCGTTATACTATGTTATTCTCTCAAAAATATACACAGAACTTTTTTTGTTTTGTTGCAAAAAATTTAATTTTTATTTATTTTTTTCTGAAAAATCAATCCACCTCTTTAACGTGCGAATAAAATTATTCAAATCTATCGGTTTTGGAATATGCTCATTCATACCTGCATTTTTGGCATTCACTACATCCTCCGTAAAAGCATTTGCAGTCATTGCAATTATAGGAACATATTTTGCATCTTCACGTTTAAGCGACCTTATTTTTTCAGTTGCCTCGTATCCGTTCATGACAGGCATCTGTATATCCATAAGTATTATGTCATAATAACCGGCGCCGTTTTTTTCAAACTGTTCAACTGCAATCTTACCGTTTTCAGCTTCTTCAACTTCTATATTTGTCGTTTTCAAAATCTCAATTGCAATCTCCCTGTTTATCATATTATCCTCAACAAGAAGCACACGTTTTCCCGAAAAATCACATCCGTCTACTTCCGAAACTATAGTTTTCTGCTGTATATTATTGTCAAATTCTCCGTTTACAAAGTGTTTAAACATATTTATAATGTTAAGTCTGAATACCGGTTTTGTCAGGAATGCATTTATCCCTGCTGCCTTTGCCTCATATTCTATATCCGACCAGTCATAAGCCGACATAACTATTATCGGTAAATTTCCGTCTATATTTTTTCTTATCGCCTTTGCAGTGTCTACACCATTCATTTCAGGCATCTGCCAATCGACAATAACAGCAAAATAATCATCTTCTTTTTCGTGTTTTTTTACAATCTTTTCAACAGCTTCTCTTCCGGAAGATGTCCATTCACTTTTCATCCCTATTCCGTCAAGCATATCACACATTGATTCGCATGAAATTCTGTCATCATCAACCACAAGAACTGAAAGACCATGCAGTTCAGAAACATCAACAGTTTCCGTATCCTGCAGTTTCAAAAGCATTGTAGCAGTAAACACCGAACCTTTTCCAAGTTCACTCTTGACTTGCAAATCACCGTTCATCATACGAAGGATATTTCTTGTTATAGGCATTCCAAGCCCTGTTCCCTGAATCCTGTTCACCCTCGAATCCTCTGCTCTTGAAAAAGGTTCAAATATGTGTGTTATGTATTCTTCCGACATTCCTATGCCGTTATCTTTAAAATCAAATTTGTAGAAAGACGCTTTTGGATTTCTGCTACGCTTCTCAGAAACCGTTATGGCAATCTTTCCACCCTCAGGCGTGTATTTTATGGCATTACCTATAATATTTACAAATGCCTGCTGTATTCTCATTCTGTCACCGATAACTTCCTCATGTTCCACATCAAGAAGCCTTACACGCAAATCATGATGCATCTTTGCTGCCTGCGGTCTGACCATATCAAGAATATCCATAAAAAGCTCAGACAATTTAAATTCTTCATCGTTAAGATTCATTTTGCCTGACTCAATTTTTGACATGTCAAGCACTTCATTTATAAGCCCCAGCAGATGTCTGCCTGATGAAGATATTCTTTTTAACGAATAAGCAATTTTTTCTTTATCATCAAGATTATTTAATGCAATAGCTGTCATTCCTATAATTGCATTCATCGGTGTTCTTATATCATGGCTCATGTTTGACAGGAAATCTGTTTTTGCCGCATTTGCAAAATTAGCAGCCTCATATGCTTCCATTAAAGCTTTTTTTGCATTCTCTTCTTTTTTTCTTATGTCTGTAATATCATTTCCAATAACAAATGCATTTACATGACCTGTAACTTCATCCCGTGACATAAGTGTATTTGTCTTTAAATATCTGTCTGATGCCGGAAGATAAAATTCAACTTCAATATTATTTTCGCCGTTATCGAAAGCATTTAAAAGTCTTGGTGTAAACCATAACTTTTCACGCTCAGGATCTATAAATTTAAGTGAATTAACTTCAATATATTTCCTGTTAAACTCGTTAATATTAATTGGGAGTTCCACTCCAAGTTCATCAACATAACTTTTGCCTGTTCTTGACTGAATATCTTTTGTAAGCATTCCGGTATTCAAATCTATACTGAACGAAAATTCAGAATTGATAGTCAGTGCATCATGATATTGTCTCTTCTCTTTTTCCAGCTCATTATTTAACTTTGCAAGATTTTTATTTTTATCCTGTAGATCTTCATAAAACTGTCTCGCCATTCTGCTGTCAAGGCCTATTTCATTTGATATATCCTGACTTATAAATAATACTTCAACCGGTTTTCCGTTGTCATCACAGTATACAGGTACAAAACCAACTCTTCCCCATCTTATCATAGTCCCTGCATACTCCATGCTTATTATCTGCTCGCCGTTAAGTCTCTCATCAAGCGTAGACAGATCTATAAATTTCTCCATCTCTTCTCTATACTCACAGCTTACAAAAGTATCAACAAAATATTCCAATGATTCAGCTGCATCACCGCACTTAGGAATTATATTATGCACGTACGTCTTCGCTTTTAATTCATTGTAATATCCTGTTGACATATTAATGTCATAACATGATATATATATTTCACTCAACGAACTGATCAGAGCAATTCTTTTATTTAATTCCTCATTGACATTCATAAGTTCGACATTCTTCTGTAAAATCATCTGATTGTACTTTGCTTCCTCTGCTTTCTTCTCCGTAATGTTTTTTACATACCAGACAACTCTTGGCTTGTCCGGTGTATAATCATCCAAAGGAATAATATCAGATTGTACCCACATGTATTTACCATCTACAAGCCTTTGATATGAAAAAGAAACTATTTCCTTTTTACCTTTAAATAATTTTAATAAATTATTAGGACTTAAAAGCTGTATAAATGTATCCCCGTCATCCGCATATACAAGTCTTTTACCACAGTACTTTACAACATCACTAAATTTTCCCTTAAACTTTTTTTCATACTCGTATTCTCCCTCAACCAGCTTCAGATTGAGCAGCGTATCTTTTTTTAAATTAACATAACTTATACGATAGTATGAATCTCTTAGAAGATTATATGCTATTGCAGAATGCCTTAAATTCTCCTCTGCTTCTTTCCTGTCATCAATACATACAAAACTGTTTATGATACAACTCGGCGCACTTTCCACAAAATCCGTATTCTCAACAAGAATAAATTTGCCGGATATCCAATGGATGTCTCCACTTCTTGATATTATTCTATATTCAATCTTTTCAGATTTACCTGTAAGCACAAGACTTGCAATTTCATTTATAACAATATTGACATCTTCATCATATATCATTTTTGAAATATCTATTTTATGCGATAAAGAAAGAATCTCATTGATATCATAACCTGTAATCTTTTCAGCCTCCTGATTCATATCTGTTATTCCATACAAATTTTTTGAATAAATCCTAAATTCTATAATCCCACACACCGAACTATCAAACAACAGCTTGTCCACAGTATCAAATGGCATCTTTATCCCCTCTCTTTCATCACTTTCCTATAACAGCTTCATCAATTTACAGTTTTCTATGCCTGCCTCCCAAAAGTGTTTAATATCAATTTTCTTCACCTGACATACAATGCTCGAATTCATCGCACCATGCCCTATTATAAGAATGTCTTTTCCATTTTCAAGCTGCGGCTTAACCTCTTCTTTCAAAAATTCTCCTGTCCTTTTATACAAATCTTCAAAACTTTCTCCATCTTTAGGAGGAATGTATTTTTCAGGTGCCTCAAATAATATATTAACCTGACTGTTCTCTGCCTTATACTGTTTCTCTGTCGAAAAACTGCTCTTTGTTCCCTCATATTTTCCGAAACTCATCTCTTTAAGCCTGTCATCAAATATTATAGGAATGTTTCGTCCCTCAAGTAAAATCTCTGCCGTTTCTTTTGCTCTTTTAAGCGGTGAACAATAACATACATCAAAATTTATATCTTTATATATATCAGCTGCCTTTCTCGCCATATTCCGTCCTTCTTCATTCAGAGGAATATCCGTTCTTCCCTGAAGCTTATGCAGAACATTCCAGTCCGTTTTTCCATGTCTCATTATGTATAACATTTATTTTTCCTCTTTATATATCAATTTCTGAGTAATTATATCACATGTCCGATAAAATCACTACATGCGAAATTATAATTTTTTTAAATTTTCCAATAATCAGCTGATATATTTTTCTTGCCATTAAAATATTTAAGTGATAAGATGATTTCTGCTTTTTTGTGAAATATCACACTATTTATATTTGTAAAACACAGGGAGATTTTTATGAAACTAACTTGATTTTTGCTAAATCTTTGATTATATCATCGATTGTGTCTGCAAAATAAATACCCTCAAGACGATCTTTTGAGGATAATTCATATTTTATCATGGTGTCAAGCTGCATTTTCAAGCCGTCATAATAACCATGAAGATTATATAATATGCACGGTGCATCCATATGTTTTAAAGAAATCATTGACATTATTTCTGATATTTCTTCTAAAGTTCCGGTTCCTCCCGGGAAAGCTATAAATGCATCTCCAAGTTCAATCATTTTTGCCTTTCGCTCAGGCATATCTTTTGTGACAATAAGTTCATGTATTCCCTCATGCTGATATTCGCTCTCGACAAAAAATACAGGCTCTACCCCGGTAACTCTTCCGCCTGCCAAAAGCACACTGTCAGCAAGTATTCCCATAAGTCCCGACTTTGAGCCGCCATAAACAAGAGAATTTCCGCTCTCTCCTATCCATTTTCCAAGTTCCTTTACCTCTTTCTTTAAATAAGTAGCATTTCCTTCATTCGCTCCAAGATATACTGTAATATTCATATTCCTCTTTAATTCCTTTTACTTTTATGATAATTGACATTTTAACATATTGCACTTAATATTAAAATATACCAAACAGTAATTTTATTTACAAATTTGTAATTCAGAAATGAGGTTTAACATGACAAATATCCAGATGAAGTCATCTGCCCCATTTACGGAGCAGACCATAACTTCAATCAATAATATCAAGGTACAGACACCTTTAAATTTAAAAGAAATACATAATCTAAATCAAACCGCCGGTGTGTCTGACAACAAAGATTCAGGGCAGACTTCCAATCAAGGTACCATAAACACTGATAATACTAACACAATTGGTAACGCTCCTGTATTCAACAATGCAGCCACAGTCACTAACACCAACACAACAAAAACAATGACAATCCCGCCGCTAATACATACAACCATGAAAGGACAGAAAATACAGTTTTTTACAGGCGGCTCCGTCCAAAAAATAAAAGCCTGTCTCGGCTGGAACATTTCTAATACCGAATGTGATGTGGATGTGTCAGCTTTTATGCTTGATTCGACAGGAAAAGTACCGGGGGATGACTGGTTTGTGTTTTACGGTCAGACAAAAAGTCCTGATGGCAGCGTTATTTTTAATGAGGCTGAAAAAAATGACCGTGAAAGCATAACCATTGACCTTAACAATTTATCACCATCTGTAAAAAAAATCGTCTTTGTACTAACCATAAACGAAGCTTACGAAAAGAAACTAAATTTCAGCATGATTAAAGATGCCTATGTGCGAATACTTAATTATTCAAACAACAGTGAACTTGTAAGTTTTAAAATGGATGAATATTATGAGAACGTCACCTCTATGATGATTGGTGAAGTATATCTGCATAATGGAAATTGGAAATTTAATGCCGTAGGAAACGGCGTATCTAAAGATTTGGCAGGACTTTGCGGATTATATGGAGTACAAATAGTTTAAGTCTGTCTTTACAACTTTATAAAAAATAAATCAGTGTTCAACAAATAAACAGTTCAACACGGAAACGAGGAATAAAATGCTTAAATTTGAAACAGTAAACGAATTGACACTAAAAGTCACATGCAGCGGAAGTGATGTTTTATTTACAAAAGCAGGTGCTTTTATAGCCGGAGAAAATACCGGTGCTAAAAATTACACTTTTGAAAAAGTTCTTTTCGGCCCGCAAAACAATATAGGTCAGGCTATATTCGGCCAGCTTGTCCGCAGAGTCACCGGAGAAAACTTACCTTTGATGAAAGTAAATCTAAATGGAGACTCTGTTACATATTATGCAAATTACGGTCAGCATATAGTTGTATATCACCTCGCTGAGGGAGAGACGGTATCTGTGGAATCAGAAAATATATTAGCTTTCACACAGGATTGCGATTACAGTGTTCGTTTTATAGGTGTGGGAATCCTTTCACAAAAAGGGCTTGCAACCTCCACTCTCACCGCAAAAGGTCCAAACGCATATGTTGCGGTTCTCGCAGACGGCAATCCTATAGTCTTAAGCAATGTGTCGTCAGGCAGTACAATCTCAATTGATCCCGATGCTGTCGTATGCTGGATTGGGAAAGGTCACTGTGACCCTCAGGTAACCGCTGATGTTTCATGGAAAACTTTTATAGGGCAGACTTCCGGAGAGTCCTATCAGTTTGAATGGCATGGTAGTACAGGTGTCACTGTTATAATCCAGCCTTCTGAGCGAAAAGGCGGCATTGACGTAGGTATTGATTAAAAGCTTATCACAGCCACTTTCTCAGTGTTTCGTTCAATTTATTTATATCAAGCGGCTTTGCCATATGCTCATTCATTCCGGCATTTTTTGCAAGCATAATGTCTTCTGCAAATGCATTTGCCGTCATAGCTACTATAGGTATGGATGCTTTCTTTTTATCATCCAGTCCTCTTATGGCAGCAGCCGCTTCATATCCGTTCATAACAGGCATCTGTATATCCATAAATACAAGCCTGTAATAATCATCAGGCGTATCCATGACTTTCTCTACCGCTTCTTTGCCGTTTTCTGCGGTATCTACTATTGCCCCTGTCATTTCTATTATCTCTTTAGCTATCTCTCGATTCAGTTCATTGTCCTCTACAAGAAGTATTCTCTGACCTGAATAATCCGATTTTGAAATACCTGACAGATATTTTGTGGCAGACCTGCCCGGTTTTCCCTTGATTATATTTCTAAGCATTGTAACAAGACGTGAGCGAAACAGCGGTTTTGTTATAAATGCATCAACTCCGGCTTCTCTCGCCTCGTCCTCCACCAATGAATAGTCATATGCCGTAAGTACAATTATCGTGATGTCTTTGCCGACTATCTTCCTTATCTGCCTTGCAGTTTCTATTCCGTTCATCTCAGGCATTCTAAGGTCAACTATCACCGCAAAATAATCTTCATCCAATTCATGACGTTTTCTTGTCATTTCAACAGCTTTACTTCCTGATGTTGTCCATTCGCCGTTAATTCCTATGTCGTCCAATATATTTATCGCATTTTCACAGCATATCTCATCATCATCGACAACCAGTACAGGAAGGTCAATAAGTTCTTCTATCCGTTCTCTCTCTTCATCCTGAAGTTTCAAAAATACTGTTATTATAAACTTACTTCCCTTTCCCGGCTCACTCTCAATCTTTATATTGCCATTCATCATATTGACAATGTTTCTGACTATTGTCATTCCAAGACCTGTCCCCTGTATCTTAGTTGTTCTCTTATTGTCTGCTCTTGCAAACGGCTCAAAAATAACCTCCTGAAACTCTTTCGTCATTCCTATTCCGTTATCTTCAACAGAAAATTCATAACATCCTATATTTTTAGATTTATCGTGTTTTTCCTCAATAGAGAAAATAATATTTCCTCCATCAGGAGTGTATTTTATCGCATTGCTCATAACATTGGTGATAACCTGTTGTAATCGCAAACTGTCACCAAACACATTCTCGTGGTTTATTTTTCCGACACGCACCTCAAAGTTGTGACTATGCGCTTCTATGTCATTTTTAGTCATCGTGACAAGATTGTCTACGAGTTCTGCAAGATTAAAGTCTTCCTCAGACAACGTAAATCTGCCGCTCTCAATCCGCGACATGTCGAGAACCTCATTTATAAGACCGAGCAGATGTCTGCTCGACTTTGTAATTTTGCCAAGGCAGTCGATAACCCTCTCCTTATTGTCTATATTTGCACCCGCAATTGCAGTCATTCCGACAATCGCATTCATAGGCGTACGGATATCGTGGGACATATTTGACAAAAACTCTGTTTTTGAATGGTTTGCAAGATTTGCAGCATCATAGGCATCTTTCAGTGCTTTTCTCGATGCAATTTCCATTTGCTTTTCCTGAGTTATATCCTGAACTATAAGCATAATACTCTCAATCTTACCCGATTCTGTCTTTGATATAGGAATCACAGCCATATTTTTAAATATCTTCTCATCAAGCGTACAATATTCAAATTTGTATATATAATCAATTCCAACGCCGTGAAATATTTTGTTCAGGTTTTCTTCCGAAAGAATACCCTTCATCGACTGTTTCTCGGATACAACCTTATATGTCAAAGAAGTTTTCTCAACAAAATCATGATAATTACCTACAGAACCATGTATCGACTCTTCAGGCATTATACTGTATACTTTGTATGTGTCTTCATTTATATTACACATTGCAAAACGGTCAACGAGTTTTATCGTTCCCTGAAGAAGTTTGTCCATAACGACATTTTTGCGGGTTATCTCCCTTATTTCATCAGCCTGTTTTCTCGCCTCGGTAATATCCCTAACCAATATCATGGCATAGCGTGACACACCCTCTTCCTCACCCGACATTACTACATTTCTCACCAAACGTTCTTCACCATTTATTTTTATGCGGCATTCAATACTTAACTCACGACTGCCGTCGTTAAACTTTTCAAGTATATATGCTCTGTTATAGATAAGTGCAACCGCTGACTTGTCTTCTTCACATACAAATTTGTCTAGATATTCCTGAATAAGTTCATCCCATGTCGTACTTTTTTCAAAAATACCGAGAAGTGAATCCTCCACTTTAAGTGAATCAAACGTGTTATCTTTAAGATTTACATAATATTCACATATATTTGATTTCGTATATGCCCTGTGAAAAGCATCGCTCCTCTTTACAAAGAGTTCCTGCTCTCTCTGTTCTTCAATATTAACAAAAGTGCCTACCATCCTTATCGGCAGACCGTCACGGCTTCTTATAACTTCTGCATTCGTCCTGAACCACTGATACTTCCCGTCAATCCTCTTCACTCTGTATTCAATATGATACTTTTTCTCATCATGCCTGTCAGCTAATACTTCTTTTAATAATGCAAGAACTTTTTTTCTGTCATCAGGATGAATACTCTCTTCCAACATCTCAAATTTGTTAGGAAAATCAAGAATATCATGATAACCAAGCATTCTTCTAAATTCATGGCTCCAAAACACACCGGCAATGTCACCGTTCATATCAAAGTCAAAATACCACATTCCTGATTTGAGAACATTATTTATAAGTTTTAAATTCTGCTGTACCCAGTCAGTCTTTACGGATAACACCCACATTTTATTTCCGTTTTCGTCCACGGTATCCGCTTTGTACATTCTAACATAGACAGGTGCATCTGCTTTGTTTATCATCTGACCTTCGCCTGAACCGTGTATTTTTTTAAATCTCTCTATCTCAAGAAAGCTCTGGTTTTCACCAAAAAAAATATTTTTTAATGAACCGTGCGACATCTGCATAAATTCGTCATATTCATATCCTAAACTCTCCAAAAAATAAGCACTGACACTTGCTATGGTAAGTCTGTCATCATAATAACCAGTCAAAAAACCTACCATGTTGCTAAAATCAACCGCTTCTTTTACCACATTATAATTTTCATCATTTAATCTGAATCCTTTGATACAGTAGTAAATCGTCTCTTTCTGAATCAATCTGTTATCCGTCTGCATATATCCATTCTCCACAAATACAATAATATATAACTGTTTATATTTATGACATTGTACCATATTTTCATATTATTGCATACATATTTTTGCTTTTCCGACAAATACCTGCCAAATATAGTCATCTTTCACCATTTTATTTGGTACGCTCTTGCTTATTCAGCCGGGAGTTTGACAGTTGAAAAATAAAAAGGATGTCTATATTTACCAATCCTTCCGTAAGACAGATGGTAAATCATCTTCCCGTATCTATAAAAAACTCGGCAAATATAATGCTCTTTTGGAACAGTTCGACGGTGATGCAGATAAACTGATGGCATGGGCTAAAAATGAAGCCGACACATTAAGATCGATGAAATTAACTTTGTTAAACACGGCAAACGGCTATGTTCCATCCTACACACGAACCGAGATAACAGATTTTCTGCACAAAACTTTTGGATTTAGAACAGACTATGAATTCATCAAAAAATCGACAATGAGAAGTATCATCAAGCAGACCAAGGAAAACAATTCATCAAAAGCTGAAATATAGCACATATCGCTGCGAAGCCAAAAACGGCTACAGCACCTGATTTTACTGGCGTTGTAGCCGTTTTTTATTTCCAAACTGTCAAAGATGGGATTATATATGCTAACAGCACAATAAGTCAAGTTTATGAATGTAAGAAATGCAAGGCTGAACTGTTACAAATCCGTTAATTGGCATATAACTGACGGTTAACATCAATCCTGAGAATAAATATTAATATCTTTTTCACTGTCAATATCAAACAATTCTTTCTCGTCTTCAACATCTATATAAAAACATTCATGTCTTTTTGCGACTTTTCTGCCTCCGCTGTCACCTCTTAACATCAACAACTCAGGTATAAGTCCGCAGGAGAACATACATGGATTTCCTGATTTTTCCCTATATCTTGCCGAAAATACCTTGTAATCTTTGCTTTTTTTTTCTTCTGACAAAATATTTTCATAATCATCATTATTTTTTTCACCATTCGTCAAAAGTAATTTGTAATCTTCGATTTTTTTATCTTGCGAAGAAAATTCTTTCTTATTTTTCTTTTTCTCTGCTGCCTCGATAAATTTAAGTATCGTCTTTTCGCTAAGATACGGCTGGTCTGCAACGATGAACAAAAGCCAGTCGTCTTTTTTCAGCCTGCCCATCAAACTGTTTATCCCTGCTTTTATCGTATATGACGCACCGAGCCTGCTATCACCGCAAAACACAGTATTTATATCTTTTCTGCCATCAAGGTCAGCTATTATCCTGTCGTATTGTGTTACAACAGTAAGTGTTATGTCATAATTTATATCTTCGTTTATTTTTCTGCTGCTTACAATATCTGATAACATATCAAGCGTATGTCTGTAAAGCATTTTTCCTTGCCAGATATGTAAGAGTTTATTACTTCCAAAACGGCGGCTGTTCCCAGCCGCCATATATATAATGTGTATCATATTTTTTAATTTTATATATTTGCGAAACAATCTTAATTTTATATAAGCGATGCAAGGCTGAACTGTTACTCCCTGTTCAATCAATATAGACTAATCCGTAGAAGCTTTTGACCTCAGGCGTTAAACTATATGATACGGCAGTCAATCTCTTTCCAATCAGGATCAAGCATCCCCATAAGGATTTTTTCAGGTGTGAATGGAACCGTTCTGTGCCACACTCCGGTTGCCCTGTATATTGCGTGTGCAAGAGCCGGTGCAGGGGTATTTATAACTATCTCTCCTATCGACTTTACACCGAAAGGTCCTGACGGTTCATAGCTTGTTTCAAACTCAACATTTATATTTCCCACATCAAGTCTTGTTGGAATTTTATACTGCATAAGACTGTTCTCGGCAATCTTTCCCTCGGCACTGTATGTGACATTTTCATAGAGTGCCATGCCTATCCCCTGTCCTATACCGCCCTCTGTCTGAACTCTTGCAAGGTTTGGATTTACCGGTATTCCGCAGTCGACAACCGCCTGATAATCAAGTATCTTTACACTTCCTGTTTCTTTGTCAAGCTCTATCTCAACCATTCCGACCATATACGGCGGCGGTGATACAGGTGATGAATATGTCTCGGTCACATCGACAGGGATAGTATTATTTACCTGTGATTTTGTGGCAATATCCGCAAGGCTGACCGATTTTTCATCTTCCGTCATATACACTTTCTCACCATCAAAATCTACATCTTCAGAAGAACAGCCGAGAAGCCCTGCACCTATCTTCATTATGTTTTCACGAAGTTTTAAAGCAGCATTTTGTGTAGCCATTCCCGTGATGTAAGTTGTTGATGAAGCATAAGAACCTGAATCATAAGGTGATGCGTCTGTGTCTGCACCAAAGACGGAAATTTTATCTGCATCACAGTCTAGGACTTCTGCTGCCATCTGCGAAAGAATGGTATCACAGCCTGTTCCCATGTCAGCCGCACCTATCATCATATTATATGTTCCATCGTCTGAAAGTTTTAATGTGCATGAACCCACATCAACATTTGATATGCACGACCCCTGCATCGCAAGTGCCATTCCTGCTGCCCTGACTTTGCCGTTTCCCATATCCCTGACCGGATACTTCTCAGCCCAGTTAAAATTTGCGGCACAATGCTCTATACACCTATCCAATGCACAAGCATTCGCTGTCTCACCAAAGTATGCAGGCATGAACATTCCCTCTCTTACAATGTTTTTCATCCTTATCTCAACCGGATCCATATGAAGTTTTTCCGCAAGTTCATTTACCGCAGATTCGAGTGCAAAAATCCCCTGCGTTGCACCATATCCTCTATATGCTCCTGCCGCCTGAACATTCGTATAGACAACATCACATGAAAATTTTGTTGCTTCACATCCGCCCGTATAAAGCGGCAGTGATTTGTGACCCGAAAGTCCAACGGTCGTTGTGCTGTGCTCACCGTATGCTCCTCCGTTTGACAGCGTATAAAGGTCTATCGCTCTTATCCTGCCGTCTTTCATTGCACCAAGACGAACCGTCACTTCCATTTCATGACGTGGTGAAGATATTATCTGACATTCATTTCTGCTATAGATAAGTTTACTTGGCCTTTTCGTCATCCATGTAACAAAAGCAGGATATACTTCACATACGGCTGTCTGTTTTGCCCCAAAACCTCCGCCTATGCGTGGTTTTTCCGCACGCACCATCGACTTTGGAATATCAAGTGCATTTGCAAGTATTCTTCTGATATGGAAAACTATCTGCGTTGAACTTATGCAATGAAGTCTGCCGTATCTGTCAATCTCACAATATGCCCTTATCGTTTCCATGTAAGCCTGCTGTGCCGCCTTTATATGCCAGGTATGCTCTATTATCTCCTCACAATCATTAAATACTGCATTTACATCACCATGTTCATCTTCCTCATGGTGTAATAGATTTCTTTTAACATCACCCGTATTGCCATATGACATCCAGTTATCCTCCGGATGCACAAGTATGGGATTGTCAAGTGCCTTGTGAAAATCAAGTACAGGTTCGAGTACCTGATATTTTACTTTTATAAGTTTTAATGCTTTATCAACAGCTTTCTCACTCTCACCCGCAACTATCGCAACAGGATCACCTACACTTCTCACTCTCCTGTCAAGTATAAGCCTGTCATACGGTGACGGCTCCGGAAAAGTCTGACCTGCAATACTGAAACGCTTGTCAGGAACATCTTTCCATGTATAAACAGCTTCTATCCCCGGTACTTTCATTGCAATATCAGTATTTATATCCTCAACTAAAGCATGAGCATGAGGGCTTCTAAGCAGCTTTATCACAAGACAGTCAGAGGGTATTATATCATTTGTAAATACCGGCTTTCCAAGGAGAAGCTGTGATGAGTCTTTCTTTGGAATACTTTTTCCTACTGCATGGTAATCTTTTCTTTCACGGTTAAATTTACTCATCCTTCCACTCCTTTCCAATGTCCGCCCCAAAAACTTCTGCTTCAAACTGCATAGGTGCATTTTCCTTTTTGCTGTTCAGATAATTTCTGAGTGAACGAAGCTGACTCTGATAACCCGTGCAACGGCACAGATTGCCTGAAAGATACTCAAGTATCTCATCGTCCGTAGGATCCGGATTTTCACGGAGAAGTGCCACTATATTAACTATATATCCCGGATTGCAAAAACCACACTGGTCAGCACCCTGCATCGCAAAATAATCAGTGAATTTTTTAGCTTCTTCCTCTAATCCCTCAAGTGTATCAACGCATCTTCCGTCTGCCCTGCCAACAGGAATACTACACGAAAGCATCGGCTTTCCATCCATAAGCACCGTGCAAAGACCACAGTTTCCTGTTTCACATCCTCTCTTTACCGAATAACATTTATGTTTCCTGCAAAAATCTATAAGAAGCATATCTGCGTCTACGGTATCTTTTATCATTTTTCCATTTAATGTAATCTTTACTTCCATCAGCAGATTTCCTCCTTTTCGTTTTCTGATACTATCGTCTTTAATGCTCTTTTTACAAGAACATTGCATATTATCTTTCTATACTCGGCACCAGCACGCATATTGCTGCCAAAACGGATATTTTGTGCCACATAATCTGCAAATCTTTCAATATTTTCATCTGTAGGTACAGATAATATATTTTCACTGTCATATACAGGCTCAGCCATATATGGAGTTGCCCCGATAACAGCCATAGCACCTCTTTTTCCTTTTGAAACGGCACAAGTAAGCACTGGAAAATCTGTTGACTGGTTTCTCTGGCTTAGATAAACTACCTTTTCAGTTTCCTTTGGCACAATTACTGACACAAGTATATCTCTCACCGTGCGTGGCAGCTTTACAAAGTCGTCAAGTTCCATGATACCCTCATGGAAAAGCTCCACTTTAGCACCAAGTGCCCTAAATATCGTCATAACATCTGAAAAGCCATATCGTCCCCATATACTTCCGCCGACCGTTGCAACATTTCTAAACTGGACACCGACTATATCTTTTACGGAATTGGCAAAGGCATTATCCGTATATTTATTTAATGATTCATTTGTCTCTATGTCCCTTAATGATACATATGCACCTATACGAAACTCGTTTTCATTTTCTTCTATGCTGTCAAGCCCCAGTTCACAGAGGTCTATCGCTGTTCCAAGAGTTGTATTTTTCATCTTTGTCCAGAGCATTCCGCCGACAATGAAATTTTGTCTTTTCTGGTAGAGTTCATATGCTTCTTTGAGGCTTTTTGCCCTTATATACTGATTATAATAGAACATATCTCTTTCCTTTCTCTTATGATTTTAGTATTAAAACAAATCCAGTTCATATACTGCATCCCACTGAATTTTTTCTTTCTGCATGAAGTTTATTGTCTCATTTCTCATATCAGGCTCTGTCTTCCAGGCAAGACCACATCCTGCCAATATTTTTGACGGCAGCGGTATTATCCTGCCGTAAATATTTTCACTCTTTGCCCTGCTCTCCATTTCCATCGCAGCAGTTGTATTTTTGAATGAAATCACAAGCTGTGTATGTCTTTCTCTCTTACAATTTTTGCACATAATGTTATGGGCAGACTATAAGTGATGCTTCCGTCATTTTTTTAGTAATTTCATACATATTTGTGGCTTCGCCGACACAGAGCTTTTCGGTAAGTCCGTAATAATTGAGACAGGTACCACAGGTAAATATCTTTACACCTTTTTCCTCTAAAGCCTTTAAATCTTCTATAGACTCAGAGCCTTCACTTGTAATCTTTGCACCGCCGTTATAAAAAAGCATTGTCTGAGGCAATTCGTCCTGCTGCGAGAGTGCATATATAAAACCTTTGATAAGCACCTTTCCAAGTTCGCTATCACCCTCACCCATAAATTCAGACTTGATGACTACAACTTTTTCACCACTGTTTTTGATATTGCAGGAAAGCATCTCATCCGCACCTGTCTTTATGGAATTTGCTTTAGCAACGGATATTTTTTTATCATTTGTTGCCGACATTTTATTGTCATTTATTTTATCAATATCATCTACAGTTATCTTCACACTGTACCCGGAGTCACTTATCTTGCTGTCTGAAACTGCAAACCCCATCTGTGAAGCCATCTTTTTAAGATTTTCAACAGCAATCTCATTATCGACAAGAGTCTCAACCATATCCGGTTTTTCAAGTTTCTCAAGCGCCTTTTTTGTCTTAACTACAGGTATCGGGCAGGTATCACCCATTGCATTTATTGTTATCATAATCTCTTTTTTCTCCTTCACTTTAGAACTATAGCATTTGTTATATTCACACAATTAATACAACATATAATTAGTTTCGCTATCTCCTGTTACTTTATATAAATATTTTTTTCTTTTTTTTGCGTAAAATGACCAACTATCGCCGCCGGAAATCCCTCATTTTTTAATTCCTTTAAAAAAGGCAGTGCATCTTCTTTCTTTACGGCAAACAAAAGACCTCCCGATGTCTGCGGATCAAATAACAGTTCTTCCATCGCAAATGTTATGTTTTCTGAAAAATCCACATTATCTGCGACATGATTTCTGTTTCGCTGTGCCGCTGCTGTGAACAGAAATTCTTCGGCATAATGAAGTGCACCTTTTATAACAGGTATGGATATTGAGTCAATCTCCGCCGATACATTTTTATTTATCATCTCGTTTAAATGACCTAAAAATCCAAATCCTGTCACATCAGTACAGGCATGGATTTCATAATTTCTGCTTATCTCAGACGCTTTTTTATTGAGTGTAGTCATCGACTCTATTGCTTCATCAAGCGAACCTTTAAAAGCCTGTCCGACACGCTGTGCATTGCACACAAGCCCTACACCGAGTTTTTTTGTAAGTATAAGTATGTCAGTCGGTTCTGCCTTATTATTTTCATATATTTTGTCAGGATTTACAAGTCCCATAACAGACAAACCGTATTTTACACTGTCATCGGCTATGGAATGACCACCTGCAAGTGTGGCACCTGCTTCATTCACCTTTTTTGCACCGCCCTGCATTATCTTTCCAAGAATGTTTAAGTCCATCTTTTCAGGAAAACAGACTATATTTAGTGCAGTCTTTACCTCACCGCCCATCGCATATACATCACTTAATGCATTTGCCGCCGCTATCTGTCCGAAAATATACGGGTCATCGACCATCGGTGGAAAAAAATCAAGTGTCTGAACAATTGCCATATCGTCTGATATTCTATATACTGCCGCATCGTCACTGCTGTCATAACCGACAAGAAGTGAAATATCTTTCTCACCTTTCGGTATTTTTGAAAGTATATGTTTCAGTACATCTGCTCCAAGTTTTGCGGTACATCCGCCGCCTTTACAAAAAACTATATCTTCCATGATAAATTATATTTCCACCACCTTTCTAGCAATTTCTTTTACTGCATCTGCCGCAGCCATCACTTCTTCTTCTGTATTATAATATGAAAAACTAAATCTTACCATGCCCTGTGTTTTTGTGCCAAAATATTCGTGCATAAGCGGAGCACAATGAATTCCTGCTCTGGTGACTATTCCAAATTCATCTTCAAGGAGCATACTTATCTCTGAAGAATCTGCCGTTCCTATATTTAACGAAACTATCGGACAGCGAGCTTTATCCTGTCTGAAATCACCATAAACTTTTACGCCTTTTACTCTGCTTATATCCGAATAAAATATCTGCATAAGTCTGTTTTCTTTATTGTATATTTTGTCAATTCCAACAGTGTTTATCTCCTTTACAGCGGCAAGAAGTCCTGCTATCCCGTGGCTATTTAATGTCCCTGCTTCAAGCAATTCAGGAAGTTCCTCAGGCTGTTGTCTTAAAAAACTTTTTATGCCTGTCCCACCGCTTTTTAAAGGTCTTATATCTATACCATTTCTTATATAAAACCCACCTGTCCCCTGCGGTCCCATAAGACTTTTATGTCCTGTAAAACAGAGTATGTCTATATTCATATCCCTAACATTTATAGGTAGTACACCTGCGGTCTGTGATGCGTCCACTATAAAAAGAAGATTATGCTTTTTTACAATCTCTCCAATCTTTTTTATATCGACAACATTCCCCGTAAGGTTGGATGCGTGAGTACAGATGATTGCTTTTGTATCTTTTGTTATCATATCTTCTATATCAGAGGCATCAATAATCCCATTGCCACTGCACGATACAATATCTGTCTTAACTCCTCTTTCACCGGCATAATAAAGAGGTCTTAACACTGAGTTATGTTCAAGGTTCGTGGTAATAACCGTGTCGCCCTCATTAAAAAGTCCATGAATAACAGTATTTAATGCCTCGGTCGCATTTGATGTAAATATAAGACCTGAGGTATTGTCACCACCAAAAAATTCAGTAAGGCACTTTCTTGCTTCAAATATACACCTTGATGCTTCAAGTGATGTCGCGGTGTACCCCCTGCCTGAATTTCCATAATTTTTCATTGCGTGCATAACAGCATCATATACACATTGCGGTTTGTAAAGTGTAGTCGCCGCATTATCAAGATATATCACTAATATATTCCTCCTGGCATGATATCAGCAACAGAAATCATCTTCAAGTTATTTAAGAAGATGTATGTATTCTTCTGATACCGTAATTTTTTTAACATTATTTAGTAAGTCAATATATTTATCCTGTAAGTCATCCGAAAACAATTGATTTTCTTTTGGCTTTATCATTGTTATAACCTCACCGTTTTCAAGCTCACAAAGGCAGCAGGTATTATAAAGCTCTTCTGACAGCGAGATATTTTTTATCTTCAAGGTATTTAGCGTATCTCCATACATTCCTATTGTTTCAGGATTTATATTTTCGTTTTTAATATATTTTTTCTGATGCGTAAAGGAATGTTTTTCAACATTTATATCATTTTGAAAAATGCAGATACTGTGATATTTTTCCCAGTCGCTTTCTTTTGTTGCCTTAACTTTAAGCGTAACCCCCCAGTCAAGTGCTTTCACATGACTTTCATCTATCCAGCTTATGTTTGAAAAATTCAGACACCCTGCAAGTTTTGCCTGTGTTTTTGTCTCAGGTTTATAATAAAAATATTTTTTATCATATGTCCTGCTTACAATTCCATCTTCTACGGAACATACTTTATCTGCAAATCTGTAGATTTCTTCCCGGTTATGCGAAACAAAAATTATCGGCTTATGAAAATTTTCAAGCATCTCCATAAGTTCCATTTCCATTTTTCTCTTGATATGTTCATCTAGTGCTGAAAATGGTTCGTCAAGCAATATACACTCCGGGTCTGATGCAAGCATACGAATCATTGCAACACGCTGTTTCTGTCCTCCTGACAATTTTTGGGGATAATTGTCAGCCACTTTTTCAAGCCCATATGCACTAATCCACTTATCTACAAGTTCATGGTTTTTCTTTTTCATAACAATATTTATATTTTCTCTTGCCGTCATTGTAGGAAATAAAGCATAATCTTGAAAGAGATAACCTGTTTTTCTAAGTGAAGCTTTTAAATTTATCTTTTTTTCCGAGTCAAAAAGGACACGACCGTTCAGTGATATATAACCGCTGTCAGGTGTTGCTATCCCTGCAATACATTTTAATATCATAGTCTTTCCCGCACCGGATGCACCACTTAGTGCCAGTATATCGTCATCTGTCTGTATATCCGTATTTAATTCAAAATTATCAAGCCTTTTTCTTATCTTTACTATTAAAGCCATATCAATCCTCATTCTTGCAGATTTTTTATCTGTCACCCGTAATAAAATTTATAATAACAAGACAGATAAACGATATTGCCGTTATCACAATACACCAGAAACCTGCCGTTTTAAAATCACCGCTCTGAATCACCATAGCTATCTGCTGAGATATTGTTGAGGTTTTTCCTGCAATGTTTCCGGCAAGCATTGATGTTGCACCGTACTCTCCGAGTGCCCTTGTAAATGTAAGTGTAATACCCGATAAAATTCCGGGCTTTGCCATAGGCATACGGATTTTAAAGAAAATTGTCCACTCACTAAGACCAAGTGTCTGTGCCGCATATATCACATTTTCGTCTACCTGTTCAAATGCCGCCCTGGCATTTCGGTACATAAGAGGAAATGCAATAACCGTAGCCGCAATGATACAGCCAAGCCATGTATGTATGACATGAATTGAAAGTCCCTTATCAACAAAATTTCCAAAGCTGTGTCTGGTACTAAATATACGGAGCAATATATATCCCGCAACTGTTGGCGGCAGTACAAGAGGCATTGTAAGAATACCATCCCATATACCTCTTGTTCTTCCACGCCTGCTCACGACAAACCAAGCTGCCAGTATGCCAAGCACAAAAGATACCAGTGAAGCTACAATACCAGTTTTAAGACTTATCCAAAGCGGACTAAAATCAATCTGGGAGTAATCCATAATAAACCTCTTTTCTAAGACATAGAAAAATGGTATTTTTCAAATAATTTTACAGCCTTTTCTTCACTCATAAACTTTATAAATTCGTTTGAAGCATTAAATTCAACATCAGATATATCATCACCTTTAAGTGGTGCAACAGGGTAGATAACATCACCTGTAAGGCTGTTTGGAAGTTTTTCGATTATCTCTAAATTGTCTTCATATCCAAAGGTATCTGAATAATAAACAGTTCCAATCTCGTCTGCAGCCTCTGCAACTGCTGCCGCAACAGCACCTACATTTGCACAACTGTTTATCTCAAGACCTCCGAGTGCCTTTGATATATCTGTATCTTTTAAGTCATTAGCCTTTTCCTTATCGCCTGACACCAGACCTGCATTTATCAAAGCCTTTCTTGTGTACTGTCCTACAGGAACAGTTTCCTCTGCAAGTGCCATGTTTTTTGCTTTTGACATATCTTTAAAACTCTTAACTTTTGTATTACTTCCTTTCCATGTTACAAGGCACACCTGATTGTTTAAAAGGTCTTTGCGGTTATCCTTATTTACACTGCCGCAATCATATCCCTTTTCAAGCTCGTCCATCTGCTCTACACCTGCCGAAAAGAATACATTGCACTTTGCTCCCTCTTTTATCTGTGTCATAAGTGTTCCTGAACTGTCATAATTTGTGTGGAAATTTATATCAGGGTGCTCTTTGTTGTATTCTTTACAAAGTTCATCCATAACATTATTAAGACTTTTTGCAGCAAATATGGTTATATCTGTTTTTTTGCTGTTCTCGTTTTTCTTTCCGCAGCCTGAGAGCATCCCTGTAATAAGTGCCGCCATAACACAGCATACGCTTATTTTTTTAATTATCTTCTTTACATTAAACATAAAAACCTCTTTTCTATTCCATACACTCATTTTCTCTTTTGAGCAATCTACATTCTCTCTAGCATAACACTTATATTTCCGCCACACACCATACCCTCTTTTTCGGCATCATCAGTATTCATACTTACTTCCATTATCTCAGGTCTGCCTATAAAATGTTTATTTTCAAAATTGTCTTTCTGACAAACAGCCCTATTTTTATTCTCATCATTTTTTGATGCTGTTTCCTGCATTGGCATTGCAAAGCCGTTAAAAATGTCCCTGCATCTCGTGATAATTTCAGCCTCCGCACATCCTCCTCCGATAGTTCCTATAATTCGGTTGTCCGAAGTTACTATCATCTGCGTTCCGACATTTCTTGGAGCACTGCCGCTTTTTCTTATAATGGTACATAAAATCCTCTGCTCATCAGACTGTTTTACAAGTTCATCAATAATATTATCGTCAACGGAGCCGTTATTGCAATGTTTATTTTTACAATATACTATCTCACTCATAACTGACAACGCTATCTCCTGTGGTGTAGCCGCACATATTGAAAGACCTATTGGTGAATGAAGTTCATTTATTTTTTCAATCTCAATACCATGTTCTTTAAGGTCTTTTCTTACCATTGCCGACCTCCTTTTTGAACCCATCATCCCTACATATGCATATGGTATCTTAAAAATCTCGAAAATGCACTGCTCGTCAAATCTGTGTCCTCTGGTCATGCACACAAAATAGTTGTCACGGTTTTTGTCAATAGTTTTCAGTGCATTTACATAGTCATCACATATAACACTTCCTACACCAAGACTGCGTATTTTCTGAGCAAATATGGGTCTGTCCTCTATCACGGTAATGTCGAAATCCACAAGAACAGCCATCTTTACAAGTGCCTCTGCCACATGACCTCCACCGCATATTACAAGATTAGGTCTACCGGTGATGTTTTGAATAAATAGTGTATTGTCCCCTATCTTAATCAGACTGCTGCCATCGTTACTTCCATTATCATCAATACCGCAGAAAGTCTTACACAATTTTTTTACTATATCACCGGCAAAATAGTCACCGTAGCTTACCCTTATTCTGCCGTCTGTAATGTAGGCTTTCTGTCCTGTTGCCTCACCTGATACAACTGTAGCAATAAATGACTTTTCAGCTCGATCCCTGTCTCTTATACTTAAATACATATCAGCTTCAAGCATTTTTACTTCATCACCCTCATTTATCATACCTCCATTTATGACAACTGCAAACACACCCTCTTTAGGCATAATACATTCACCCATACGCTCATATATCTTGCAATGTGAATGACACTCCTTACCTATCTGCGTCATTTCAAGAACGGCATCACCTATTTTAAAGCGTGTTCCAAGCGGCAGACTTCTAAAATCAAATCCTGAGATTATCAGATTTTCTCCAAATGCACCGTTTTCTACTTTGGCACCTTTTTTTCTGAACTCCTCTATTTTTTCATATGACAAAAGACTCACCTGCCTGTGCCATCTTCCAGCGTGTGCATCTCCATCAAGCCCATAATTTTTGATAAGTCTGACCTGTGGAATCTGCTTTTTTTCAGTTCCACGCTCCCTGCTTATGTTTATTGCAATAAGTTTTCCCAAACTTTTTAACCTCCTATCATATTCATGGTTTTAGTTTCTTTTTCACATAAAATATCTTCAAAATGATGGGATTTTGGCTTTTCATATATTGCCTTTCTCATAATTTTTGTAAGTTCATCTTTTCCAATATCAAGTGCTTCTTTCAAATCTATAATTCTGCTATCAGCGAGGCATGGTTTTAAACCTGCATCTGATGTTATTCTTATGCGGTTGCATCTGTCACAAAATTTACCGTGAACCGCCTGAATAAGACCTACCCGCACACCTAATTTTCGGAAAGCGTAATACTCTGCTGGTCCATTTTCATCATGCATTTTTGATACGCCACACACTTTTCCGTATTTCTTTTCAAGTTTTTCAATAACAGCCTTTCTCGGAATAATATCATTTTTCTCTCCTATTCCTACAGGCATCAGCTCGATAAATCTTATATCAATATTTTTGTCATTTGCAAACTCTATCATCTTCAGCACATCAACTTCACTTCTTAGAACAGTATTTATTTTAAGCTTAATTCTGCTATCTAAAGCGGCATCTATCCCATCAATAACATTCCTAAGGCAGCTGTGCCCCGTGATTTTCCTAAACTCATCAGAATCTATGGTATCAAGACTCACATTTATGCTGTCTGTCCCTGCTGTTTTTAATACATCAGCCTTTTCACTTAGAAAAACTCCGTTTGTGGTAATTCCGATAAAATTTACTCCGCTCATGTTTCTCATTTTTGCAATAAGTTTTTCAATATCCGGATAGATAAGTGGCTCCCCCCCTGTCAGCCTGAAATTTGTTATTCCAAGACAAACAGCACTCTCAACACACTTTAATACGGTTTCCGCAGTGAGATAATGTATATCGGAAATCTTTCCCTCAGGCATACAATAACTGCATCTGAGATTGCAATTATCAGTCAGCGAAATCCTCATATAATCAATCTTTCTTCCATAGCCGTCCGTCATACTTTTCACCACCCCTGTACGATTTAAATATCAAGTTTGTATAAAGCACATTACCACCCTTTTCCAAAGCCGCAATTTGGAAATGTGCATACATCACAATTTAAGCAAAATCCACCTTCACCTAATGATGAGAGTTCATCCGGTGTTATCATATCATTTGCAAGAAGTCTCGGCAGAACCAGATCAAAGATAGTCCTTTTATTATACATGGCACACCCCGGAAGTCCGCATATCGGTATTATCCTGTCATTTTTTTTATAATAAGACAATAAAAACATTGCACCCGGCAAAACAGGTGAACCATATGATATTATATCCGATCCAGTATTTTTTATGGCAAGAGGCGTTTTATCGTCGGGGTCAACACTCATACCCCCAGTACAAAATATTATGTCAACGCCTGCATTGACGGCATCAAGGCATCCCTTAGTTATCTTTTTATCATCATCATTAAAAGTCTCATGGAATACCATTTCCACACCAAATTCATTTATTTTTTTTTCGATAACAGGTGTAAATCCGTCTTTTATCCTGCCATAAAATACCTCATTGCCTGTCGTAATAACAGCCGCTTTTTTCATCGTAAACGGAAGTATCTTTAATATTGGAGCATCCGAACATATCTCAGAAGCCTTTTTAATTTTCTCTTTTTTTATAACAAGAGGTATTATCCTTGTTCCCGCAAGTTTATCCCCTTTTTTTACAACGGTATTTCCATGCCTTGTCGCTATCATAAGCTCCCCAAAAGAATTGACTTTGTTTAATCTTTCTCTGTCAACCTTAAGGAGTCCGTCACTATCTGCGATTACTTCTATTTTTCCCTCTTTTACCTCGGACGGATGCATATTTTCTCCTGCCGTCATGCGATAAAGTATCTCTGCCGCATCGTTCTCATGAAGTATTGTCTCATCATTTTCCCATATATATATCATATCTTTACCAACGCTTAAAAGCACTGGTATATCTTTTTCTGTTATAATATGTCCCTTGCGGAATACGGCATCCTTTTTCACACCGGGAATTATCTGTGTTATGTCATGGCACAACACCTGTCCGACCGCTTCAGTTGTTTTTACAAGTTTCATTTAAGTTTCCCTCCGCACTCACTGTCATATCCGAGCAGAATATCAAGCCCATGCTCTATATTTCCAATCAGAAACTCCATACTCTCTGATACTGCTTTAACACTTCCCGGAAGATTTATTATAAGTGTCCTGTTTCTTATAACTGATGCTCCTCTTGAAAGAATTGCTCTTTTTGTAAACTGCATACTATAGGCACGAAGTCTTTCTGCTATCCCCGGTGCATTTTTTTCTGCCACACTAAGCGTCACCTCAGGTGTTATATCTCTTTTTGAAAAACCAGTCCCGCCTGTTGTTAGTACAAGATTGCATTTTACTTCATCGCAAAGTCTTATAAGCTCACTCTTAAGCATCTGTTCATCATCAGGCAGTAGTTTATATGATACAACCTCGTACTTATCTTTTGGAAGAAGTTCTTTTATTTTGGGTCCGCTCATATCCTCCCTAAGCCCCTCTGAGCCTTTATCACTTAATGTAATTATACCTACGCTATACAACATAAGATTATCTCACCTCATCTGATACTAATCGTTGTTATCAGTTCACATCTGTATTGCGGCCAGCAACATAATGACCACTTTTTCCGCCTACTTTTTCGAGCAGATGAATATTTTTTATCTCCATTGAACGACAGACCGCCTTGCACATATCATATATAGTCAAAAGTGCCATGCTCACACCTGTAAGAGCCTCCATCTCAACACCCGTTTTTCCAACGCAGGCGGTTGTACATACTGCCGTTATTGTCATATTATCCTCGTCAAGTCCAAAATCCACATCGCATTTCGTCATGGCAATAGGATGGCAGAGAGGAATAAGCATTGAGTTATTTTTTGCCCCCATTATCCCTGCAATGCGTGCTATTCCAAGCACATCCCCTTTTTTTGCAGTTCCGTTTGCCACGGCATTAAATGCATCCTCATTCATTCTTATCTCACCACAGGCTTTTGCTACACGGTATGTATCCTCTTTTTCGTGAACATCTACCATATGTGCTTCGCCTGCTTCATTAAAATGTGTAAGTTCTTTCTTATCCATTTTTACCCTCGTTATTATTATCACTCATTTGAAAAATCAGTTACAGACAGAGCTGTTTGCATAAATAACTCCATTTGCTAATTTATACCCGACACATAGCTGCATACCGCTTCAAGCACACTGCCGCCTATACTTCTCGATTTGTCCGATATTGTAAAGCAGTTTTTTAACTCACCCTCTCTCGGATCTATATCTGCTATCTTAAATCCCTCAGTCACCTCAAAGCCGTCTCTGATAAGTCCTCTGATAATTCCTGATATTGTTGCATTTACAGGTACATACTCTCCTTGAAATCCTGACTCGGAAGTATTATTATCATATTTCTCGTATATTCTTGCTATCTCATCACCTTTTTTTACAACATCACCTATGTGGCAGATATTTTTTATAAAACCATAAGCCTCCGCATGAATGACACGCTCACTTGTATAACCGCCTATATTTCCGGGAATTCCGGTATTTACAAGAGCCTGCCCTTTATCTATTATCCTTGCGAGATTGTGACCTCTCATAGTTTCCACAACTATGTCAACATCTTCACCAGCCGTAAATCCCGGACCAACTCCTATAACAAGCGGTGCCATGTCCATAAAAGTTCCAAGATTTTTCTTTGCGATTATCGCATCTACTACGATGTCAGGTCTTAATTTTGCAATCGACTCTCCTTTAGGGTCAACGATAACTGGCACAACTCCATGTTTAATAACCTCATCCATCTCATCTAATGATGTTATAAGTTTAGCCTTAACTCCCTCTATGGTTATCTCTTTGTCGTAGACTGCCTCGCAGAATGAAACCTGCCTTCGTATTGCTGCTGGCTTTTTAGTTTCAAGTGCCAGCACTTTAAACCCTGCCCTGTGAAGTCTGTGAATAATGCCTGTCGCAAGGTCACCTGCACCACGGCATATTATAAGTATATCTTTAATCATAATCTATTCCTTTAAAAATATAATTCCATCATCTGTCTTTTTTGAATAAATATAATGTAGTTTTCCTTTAAATCCCAATTTTCTAAGCCTTTTTTCATATACTTTCTGAATTTGTTTTATATGTTCAAAAGTAACCTTTTCATCAGCTTTTGTCCCTAATTCAAAACTCATATCCTCAAATCTGAAAATAACATCTTTGCAATATTTTCCTATATCCCACAACCCTAAAACAAGATAAACATCCGTAGTAAACTCAAAAATAACAGGTTCACTTTCTAGCGGATATTTAAGTGAATAATGCTTTGCTCCATCGGCTTCTATCAGAATATTGTCTGCATACGGCATTATCCACTTAAGTATTTCAAGCGGAAGTGCTTGAATTTTTTTATTGCTGCCATCACATATTTTTCCTGCCATGCAGTATTTATCGTTTTTTATTCTCTCAATGATGCTAAAAATATCACATGAAATATCGGTATCTCTTTCAAGCATCATATGTGTTGTAGTTGTCAGAAGTACTGTCTCTTTTTTTCCAAGATAATAATCTGACATTTTATGGAGCAGGCTTGTCTTACCGCCTGCTCCTATCACTGATATTATTTTTTTCACTTTAATCCTCTTTTCTGAGCAATTTGTTTCTTTTACACTTCTTCTAAAACTTCATCTTATTTGCTTTTAGTCAGGAAACTTATTTTGCTCAGAAGCAAATCGTGACATGAAATGTATCAGCAGTATTTTTTAGTCTTCCTCATCTATATCCCACATCTTACGCACGGACTTTGATTCCTTTGGCAATAAGATGTTTAATATTATCGCTGCAAGCGAACATGGTACTATTCCTGAACCACCAAATATCAGCTGTATATAATATGGAAGATGTGCTGTCGCACCTGTAGTTGCTCCAAGACCATAACCAAGTCCTATCGCCACTGAGATAATTGTTATCTCACGGCTGCCTATAGGCTCTTTTGTGATAAGCTGGATACCTGAAATAAGGATTGATGCAAACATCATAACTGCCGCACCGCCTAAAACAGACTGTGGCATTATTGACATGATAGCTCCTATCTTAGGGCAAAAGCCGCAGAGTATAAGGAATATTGCTCCCATAGATATTGCAAAACGATTTACAACTTTAGTCATTGAAACAAGTCCGACATTCTGTGAAAATGATGTATTGGGAAGTACACCGAAAAATGCTGCAAATGCTGAGCCAAGACCGTCACATATAACACCGCCCGAAAGTTCGGTATCTGTTGCTTCTCTGTCCATTCCTCCCTCGATACAGGCAGATATATCTCCAACTGTCTCTATCGCAGTAACTATAAACATGATGCCTATCGGAATAATTGCACTTGCCTGAAATGACATCTTAACATCTGAAAGTGCACCAAATCCCATAAAACTAGGAATTGCTATCCATGCTGCATCTTTTACCTGCGAGAAATTTACTACCCATGAATATGTATATTTAGCCCCGTCAGCATCAACACCTGTATTTGGAAGTACAAATGTCATTATGACCGCAACTATATATCCTGCAAGTATTCCAAAAAGGATTGCCGAAGAAGAAAAGATACTATTTTGTGGTGCAAAATGTTTTAAGAGTACGATAACTATCAAAACAACAAATCCCAGGAAAAGATTTGGAAGTGAGCCGTAATCAGCCTTACCATTTCCTCCGCAGAAATAATTTATTCCGACACCTAGAAGTGAAAGTCCTATCGCTATTACGACAGAGCCGGTAACAATAGGCGGAAAGAACTTTCTGAGTGGTTTTAAAAATACTCCTAATATCCCCTCGAAAATACCTCCTATAAGACAGGCTCCCATAATTGCCCCGTATGCAATAATACCTCCACCGCAAGCTGCCACGGTATTATTTAACACACCTAAAAATCCCGAAGATGTTCCCATGACGATAGGCACTTTTCCTCCGACAGGTCCTATCGAAAACATCTGCACAAGTGTTACTATTCCGGCTATTATCATGGCATTCTGTAAAAGTGCCGTTCTAAGTTCAGAAAAACCTGCATCTGCCGTAAGTCCACAGACACCCATAACGATAATGAGTGGTGTAAGGTTTCCAATAAACATCGCCATTACATGCTGAAGTCCGAGTGGGATTGCCTGTGAGAGTGGAATTCTTCCCTCAAATTCATAAGGACTTGAATATCCGGCTGACTTTTTTTCATTTGTCTCTTTCATTGCTAATATTATCCTCCTGTTTTTTTTGATAATTGTCCCTAATATTTTACTAAGATATTTATCTACGGTCAATTACTTTTTCTTTTTCATATCTAATATCCCTGGCTTAAAGCTAAAATGCATCAATCATTTTGAACCCGGTCAATCATAAATCCTTTGTCACTGCCCTCTCATACACATAACTTTTTTTGTTTTGTTGCAGCTTTTTTAAAATATTGTAACAACCTAGTGTATGGTTGAATAACCTTTACATCAGTTTCATAAGTTTACAATTTTCTATTCCGGCACTCCAGAATCGGTCAAGTCCAATATTTTTTATGCGGCATACGATACTTGAATTCATAGCACCGTGCCCCACTATCAGAACATCTTTCCCCTCATCAAGCTTCAAAAAAATTGTTATTGTAAAACGGCTTCCCTTTCCGGGTTCACTCTCAGTCTTTATATTTCCATTCATCATATTGACGATATTTCTTACTATAGTCATGCCAAGACCTGTTCCCTGTATCTTTGATGTGCGCTTATCGTCAGCTCTTGTAAATGATTCAAAAATAATTTTCTGAAATTCCTTCGTCATGCCTATTCCATTGTCTTCAATGGTAAACTCGTAACACCAAATATTTTTTGACTTATCATGACGTTCCTCGATTGAAAAAATAATATTTCCCCCATTGGGAGTATATTTAACAGCATTGCTCATGACATTTATGATTATCTGCTGTATACGCAGACTGTCGCCGGATACATTTTCGTGATATATTTTCCCTACACGCACTTCAAAATTGTGATTATGTATTTCTATGTCATTTTTTGTCATTGCAATGAGATTATCAATAAGCTCAGGAAGATTAAAACATTCTCCTGAATTCATGACTCCAGAACACATCGGTAATATTGCCCTTCATATCAAAATCAAAATACCACATTCCAGATTTGAGGACATTATTTATAAGCTTCAGGTTCTGTTGTACCCAGTCAGTCTGGACAGACAAAACCCATAGCCTATTTCCATATTCATCTACAGAATCAGCCTTATACATTCTTACATAAACAGGAGCGTCCGCCTTGTTTATCATCCGCCCCTCACCTATTCCATGAATTTTTTTAAAACGTTCTACATCAAGAAAACTTTGATTTTCACCATAAAATATATTTTTAAGCGAACCTGATGATATCTCCATAAACTCATCATATTCGTATCCTAAGCTTTGTAAAAAATAACTACTCACGCATGCTATTGAAAGCTTTTCATCATAGTAGCCAGATAAAAAGCCTACCAAATTATAAAAATTAACCGCTTCTTTTACGGCATTATAATTCTCATCACTTAATTTAAAGTCCTTATCACAATAAAATACCGTTTCTTTTTGAATTAATCTGTTATCCGTCTGCATATATCCATTCTCCACAAATACAATAATGTATACTGTTTATATTTATGACATTGTACCATATTTTCATATTTATTGCATACATATTTTTGCTTTTCTGCCAAATATAGTCATCTTTCACCAATTTGTTTGGTACGCTCTTGCTTATTCAGCAAAAAACAGTTAACATTAAATAGAATATAGATAAAAAAGAAGAAACTATGTCTATATATCTTTATGTCTAATCTAAGCACCATAGCCAAAAAGATTAAATAGATATATAAAGCAGGAGGACTCTCAAATGAAAAAGATAAGTATCAAAACGTCCGTAATCGTCTATCTGCTTACGAGCGTTCTAATCACATCCGCAATACTTGGAAGTTTAGCGGTATCGAATCTCAAAAAATCCACAAAACAGGCTTCTGAAAAGTACAACACAGCCATGAATGACGGCTACAAAACCGAAATCAAATCGGAAGTTGAAACAGCCATCACCGTAATGCAGTCCGCATATGACCGTTACAAATCCGGTACCATTACCGAAGCTGCCGCCAAAAATATGGCAAAAGAAACAATACGAAACATGCGTTACCGCGAGGACGGCAGCGGATATTTTTGGATTGACGATACAAACTATACGCTCATTATGCATCCAATACTCACAGAGCAGGAAGGCGATAACAGAAAAAATGAGACAGACAAGAACGGTGTCAAAATAATACAGAAAATATTAGACTCAGTTACTACAGACAAAAACGCTGACGGATTCAATGAATTTTACTACACAAAGTCAGACGGAAAGACTGTCGCACCGAAACTTGCTTATTCTGAACTCTTTGAACCCTGGGGCTGGATAGTTTCCACCGGAAATTATGTTGATGATATGCAAAAAGAAATGCGTTCAACAAAATCACAACTTAATTCATACTCTGCAAAACTCCAGCGAAGCATATTTATTATATTTTTTATAATAATAATTGCAATTATCATATCCGGCAATATTTTCAGTACATACCTATGCAATCCTATCCGTAAACTTGCCGATATTGGAAAAGACATATCACATGGTAAAATATCCGATGAAATACAACAAAATTCAAGACACCGTGAAATAAACGCATTGCAAAACAGTTTCCGTGAGCTTTTAGAAACATTCAGGGGACAGGCTGATTCAATCCAAAAACTGTCAAACGGTGACTTTTCAATAACCGTCACCCCAAAATCAGATGATGATGTAGTCGGCAATGCACTCAACACTCTTGTAACCCAAAATCATAATGCTTTTGCGAACATGAGTCTTGCCGCAGAACAGATTGCACAGGGCAGTTACCAGATTGCAGATGCCAGCAAAAATCTCGCTGACGGTGCGACAGCACAGGCAAGTGCCATTGAACAGATAACCGCTTCTGTATCTAAGATTGCAGACAAATCAAAAAATAATGCCGCTGAAGTAAACGATGTCCAGAAACTTATAATTGATGCTGATTCGGCTATCCGTTCCGCAAATGAAAAAATGCAGGAAATGATGACTGCCATGAAAGAAATTAAATCAGGTTCTGAGGATATTCAAAAAATCATAAAAGTAATTGACGATATTGCATTTAACACAAACATACTTGCATTAAACGCATCTGTTGAAGCTTCCCGTGCAGGCGAACACGGCAAAGGTTTCGTCGTTGTCGCAGAGGAAGTACGAAATCTTGCCGGACGTTCGGCTGAGGCTTCTAAGCAGACCGCCGATATGATAGAAAATTCTATCCAGAGAGTACAAAAAGGCTCAAAACTTGCTGATGACACAAGAAACGCTTTACAAATCATATCAGAATTAGTTGAGAGAATAACCGTATCCGGCAATATTATAGCAAGGACATCCGATGAACAGGCTGCTTCTGCATCACAGATTGACAGTGCCCTTATGCAGATTTCCCAGATAACGCAGACTAATTCGGCAACAAGTGAGGAATGTGCTGCTGCAAGTGAAGAACTTTCTGCACAGACACGAACACTCAACACACAAATCTCAAAATATAAACTTTAAATTAAAAATAATACCACATTTATACGGCTTATAGCGTTTTACAGACACATACTTAAAAGTAAAACCTCAAAAGGAGAATTTATTTAATAATGACACAAAGCAATATAATCAAAACATTAATAAACGAACTTATATACAATAATAAAAATCAGAAATATATTCCTGATAACTTTATAAATTTTAATATTATAAGCCCTGAATATTCTCCTTATGAGGTAGAAATCAAATCATATCCGCAGGCAATGAGCAAAAACCTGTTTGCTCTGATATGGGATATTCACAAGCCACATACCGTATCTTCAACAATAATTCCATCTGAAACACCATTCGTGTATGAAAAGAATGTTATTCCCGGAATGCGTACACAGATGCACTCTCACGAATATCTTGAACTGTTTTATGTCATAGAGGGCAAGTACCGTCAAAAAATCCTTGGCAAAGAATACGTCTTTCAAAAAGGTGAATTATGTCTTATCGACAAAAACTGCCAGCATCAGGAAATACTTGTTGACAGCTCTTCTACTATCCTTTTTCTCGGCATAACGGTTCAGATGTTTGATGAGATAATGAAACATCTAAGCAATGCCGGACGAATAACAGCCTTTTTAAATACTGCCCTGTTAGAGCAGAAAAACATTCAGCAGTACCTTCATTTTAAGCCTAATTCCGACAGTGAAAGCCCATTAAAACTTGAAAGTACCTTTATATCGCTTATCGAGGAATTAAACAGCTTTGACGCTGCTTCTCCTTTTATATGTCAGGGACTTTTACTTAGGATATTTCAAATACTCGGAACCGAATATGATTTTTCTCTTTCAAAACAGGCAAGAAAGAAAATGAACACGATACTGTTTGAAGAAATCACCGATTTCATAACAGAAAACATCGCTGATATTTCCATTCAGATGCTTGTCTCTGAATTTCATTTTCAAAAAGATTATTTTAACAGGCTTTTAAAAGCCCAAACCGGTATGACATACACGGAGTATTTACAACTGTTAAGACTGCGCCATGCGGAAAAAATGCTTCTTACTACCGATTACACTATCGAGCAGATAGCCGAGAGCATAGGCTACCATAATAAGGGCTATTTTTATAAGATTTTCACCGAGAAATACCAGCTTACGCCGGCACAATTTAAGAAGAAATGTAAGAAGTTTTATATTTAAATACACAAACAGGCAACCCTCATAAGGGTTGCCTGTTTTATCTTTTGCATTCTTATTTTGTTTTATCTTTAGTTAAAAATCTATCTTCGAAATTTGAAACCGGGTTTATTCTATAAATCCCATTTCCAATCTCTTACTTCCGGAAGATCAATTCCATACTCATGGATGTACTGCTTATGCTCAACAAGCTTGTCGTTCATCTGCTGGATAAGGTATGCACCTGTGTTTCCAAGCTGTGGAAGAACTGAGATAGCATTCTTAACAAGATTGAAACGGTCAATCTCATTCTGAACACGCATATCGAATGGAGTTGTAATTGTTCCCTCCTCCTGATAACCATATACATGAATGTTACGGTTAGTTCTGCGATATGTAAGCTCGTGAATAAGTGTATGATATCCGTGGAATGCAAAGATGATTGGCTTATCTTTTGTGAAGAGTGCATCATACTCTGCATCTGTTAATCCATGAGGATGTTTTGTACTTGGCTCAAGTTTCATAAGGTCAACTACGTTGATAACACGAATCTTGATGTCAGGTAATGCTTTTCTAAGGATTGTAACTGCTGCAAGTGTCTCAAGTGTTGGTGTATCACCACAGCAAGCCATAACGATGTCAGGCTCCTGTCCCTGGTCGTTAGAAGCCCACTCCCAGATACCGATACCCTGAGTACAATGCTTAACAGCCTGCTCCATAGTAAGCCACTGCTGTCTTGGGTGCTTAGATGTAACTAATACGTTTACATAGTCACGGCTTCTGATACAATGGTCAAAACATGAAAGTAAGCAGTTTGTATCTGGTGGAAGGTAAAGACGTACAACGTCTGACTTCTTGTTTGCAATATGGTCAAGGAATCCCGGATCCTGATGTGTAAATCCGTTGTGATCCTGCTGCCATACATTTGATGAAAGGATAAGGTTAAGTGAAGCAATTGACTGTCTCCAAGGAAGCTGATTGCAAACCTTTAACCATTTTGCGTGCTGTGCACACATAGAATCTACTACACGGATGAATGCTTCATAACTTGCGAAGAATCCATGACGTCCTGTAAGAAGGTATCCCTCTAACCATCCTTCACACATATGCTCACTAAGCATCGAATCCATTACACGACCATCCTGTGCAAGGAATTCATCTGTATCAAGTTTCTCGCCATTCCAGTCACGGTTTGTAACTTCGAATACTTTACCAAGACGGTTAGACATTGTCTCGTCCGGTCCGAAAATTCTGAAGTTTCTTTCTTCCTCGTTGAGTTTGAAGATGTCTCTTACAAATCCACCGAGTTCTATCATATCCTGTGCCTCAACTGCACCCGGCTTAGGAACGTCAATTCCGTAATCTCTGAAGTCAGGAAGACGAAGGTCACGAAGAAGTTTACCACCATTTGCATGTGGGTTAGAACCGATTCTCTTATCTCCTGTAGGAGCAAGTGCTTTGAGTTCAGGAATAAGTCTTCCGTTCTCATCAAAGAGTTCTTCAGGATGATAGCTAAGGAGCCACTCTTTTAACATATCAAGATGCTCAGGCTTATCCATCATGATAGGTACCTGATGTGCTCTGAATGAATCTTCAATCTGATTTCCGTCAACAACCTTAGGACCTGTCCATCCCTTTGGTGTACGGAGAACAATCATAGGCCACTTAGGTCTCTCTGTATTTCCGTTTTCTCTTGCATCTTTCTGGATAGCTTTAATCTTATCCATAGCCTTGTCAAGAGCTTCAGCCATCTTCTTATGCATATCCATTGGGTCACTGCCTTCAACAAAGTAAGGCTCCCATCCGCATCCATCAAAGAAATGTTCTAATTCATCATGTGGAATACGAGAAAGAACTGTTGGGTTGCTGATCTTGTATCCATTCATATGTAAAATAGGAAGAACTGCACCATCTGTCTTAGGGTTAAGGAATTTGTTACACTGCCAAGAAGTAGCAAGTGGTCCTGTCTCTGCCTCACCATCACCTACGATACATGAAACAACTAAATCCGGGTTATCAAATACAGCACCGAATGAATGAGCAAGTGAATAACCAAGCTCTCCACCTTCGTTGATTGAACCAGGAGTTTCAGGAGCTACGTGACTTGAAATTCCGCCTGGGAATGAGAACTGCTTGCATAATTTCTTAAGTCCATCCATATCCTCACTGATGTTAGGATATACTTCACTGTAAGTTCCCTCTAAGTATGTATTTGCTACGAAGAAGTTTCCGCCATGACCCGGACCTGAAATAAGAATCATATCCTGATCATATTTTTTAATTACACGGTTTAAGTGAACATAGATAAAGTTCTGTCCCGGAACTGTTCCCCAATGTCCAACTATCTTTTTCTTTACATGCTCCATTGTTAATGGTTCACGTAATAATGGGTTGTCTAATAAGTAGAGCTGTGCTGCTCCAAGGTAATTAGTTGCACGCCAGTATGCGTCCATCTTCTTGAGATAATCCTCAGTTAATGGCTGCTTTTCAACAACGTCTGTATTTGCCATTTAATTGTCCTCCTTATGTAAATCAAATGTATCCATTTTTTGCTATTGTAGACATTTTTTTTAATCTATTCAATTTCCAATTCCTATATAAATTTTCAAAAGTTACCTAAAACGACTTATTTTGTGTTTGTATTTGGAAATAATCTCCAAAAGCAGGTTTATATCGAGAGGTTTTGCTATGTGTTCATTCATCCCTGCCTCTATTGCATCCAGCTTGTCCTTTGTGAAAGCATTTGCCGTCATCGCAATTATCGGGATTTTTTTTGCATCCTTCCTGTGAAGTTTCCTTATATTTCTTGTAGCTTCATATCCGTTCATAACAGGCATCATAACATCCATCAAAATTATGTCATAATAATTCTCATCTGTCTCTGCAAACACATCTACTGCTTCTTTTCCATTATTTGCAAGTGTAACCTCTGCTCCTGATTTCTTAAGAATGTACTCTGCTATCTCAGCGTTTATCTTATTGTCCTCTACTACGAGTATATTAAGTCCGGATAAGTTATCTATAACAGCATCTTTTTCCTCTCTCTTTTGACTTGCATTTTTATCAATCACGCAAGGAATCTCGACAACAAATACGGTTCCCTCTCCGAGTGTACTGTCAACAGTTATTGAACCATTCATAAGTTCAAGCAGCTCTTTTGTGATTGCCATACCAAGACCTGTCCCCATATACTGTGTACCGGCATTTTCGTTTTCTCTTGAAAACGGTTCAAAAATATGTTTTTTAAATTCCTCATTCATTCCTATTCCGGTATCTGATATTGTAATTCTGAATATAGTCCTGGTATCCTGCTGAAATTTTTCTTCAACTACAATTTTTAAGTTACCGTTCGGTTTATTGTATTTAATCGCATTGCTCTCTATATTCTGTATCACCCTCTGAATATGTATGGGACTTCCGATGAGGTTCTCATGCTGTATGTCATGCTTTTCCATCTCAAAATGAATGCCCTTTTCCGATATCATATCCGCAAATACATCTTTTAAATTTTCAAGTATTGTATTGATATTAAAAGGTTCAAATGAAAGAATAGTTTTTCCACTCTCCAGTTTACTCATATCGAGTACATCATTTATCAGATTTTTCAACTGATTTGATGCACTGTCTATTCTGTCAAGTGCAAACACAACTCTTTCACTGTCATCGACATTGTCACGTGCTATCTTTGTCATTCCTACAATACCATTCATTGGCGTTCTTATATCATGTGACATACGCGCCAGAAAATTTGACTTGGCATCATTTGCTTTCTCTGCATCCTCTTTTGCACATGCCAGTTCCTCTTTGTTCTTTTTCACATGGTTAAGCTGTGCTGAAATTGCAAATATTATGATAATAAAAGTAACCGACATACATATTATTATAAAATTTGCATTATTTTTAACAAACCGCGACAATGAAATTTTCTGCTCTGCAGACGAATAACTTATCATCGTTCTCATTATGTTTGAATTATCTGACAGAAGTACCACCTTGTTCAATATAGAAAGAAGTGTAGGGTTATTTCTGTTTGTCGCAATACTTAAAGGTACCGTATTTGACAGGTTTACCGTCTTTAAATCACTATACTTAGACGTATCAAACACCTGATCTACACGGTATGCACTAAAAATTGTCGCCGTCACCTCACCGTTCTCAACAGCTTCTACACATTCCTCAGGTGTATCATATACCTTTACACGGCTGTCAGGATAATATATTTTTAAATATGTTTTCTGATAGTTTGACTGATTTTTTATTGCGATTTTTTTCATCGATACGTCACTATAGTTCCCACGATAGACTGCAACTATAGGCGAGTCTACAACCGCTTTTGTAACTGAAAAATTATTTTTATCGGCATACCACTTATCACCGTAAAATGGAAATATACAATCAATCTCATCTGATTTTAAGGCATTGACCATCTGCCCCAGATTATCGTATGCATAATATTTATATTTTAATTTGAAGCCCGAAAAACAATTTACAGATTCATCAAACAATGTTTTTACAACACCTATAGGTTTTCCTGTCTTATCGTCTTTGTCGCAGAATGCAAGCATGTCCTTCAGATAGCCAACCTTTATATACATATGTCTGTTGAGCCATTTTCTCTCATCAGCATCAAGAATTTTTCTGACACTTACGTTTTTATAGTATTTGTATTGCAGATTTTGGTTGTAATACGGGTCAACAGAAAAAAGTTTTCTCTGCGCCTCATCAAGTTCATCCTTTAAATAACTGTGTTTTTTGCTTATTGCAAAATAATAATCTGAATCGTCAACCTTAATAACAGGAATAAACAAATTGTTCTCTGATGTCTCCGTATCAAGTATCGCATCATATTTTCCCGACGAAAGACCTGATTTAAGCTCATCGTATCCGTCTGCAGCGACAACTTTGCTGTTCAGGTCATTGAGCATAATCCAGTTTTTTAGCATTTCAACTTTATCGCTTCCACCGTTTACACCTATTTTTTTATCCATAAGTGTTTTAAAATTGTCCGATGTTATATCTGAGTCCGTACTTTTAACATAAATATAGTACCCTTCCGTTCCCATAGGTTTGTCAGAAAACAATGCCATCTCGCTTCTTGCCTGACTGTATGATACACCACATAATAAGTCAATACTGCCCTGTTCCAAAAGGTCAAATAATTCATTCCATTCCCCGTAAACATATTTATAGCTCCACCCTGTATATGATGCTATATCCTGCAGATAATCAAATCCGTAACCTGTTTTATATTCGGTATCTGAACTTATTGAAACACTCGAAACCATATCTGACGAATTTGCAAAACCAACTATTATTTTCCGCTGTTCTGCCTTTGATTTTGAACATGGCATCAGGACAATTATAGTTAAAAGAAAAAATCCCATTACTCTCATTTGTCTATATACAAAGTTTTTCATATTATTCTCCATTCTTCTTATAACAGAATATAAATGATATTAAGGTCAAAAAGTATTTTGACCTCAACTAATGCTTTTATTTTCTCATACAAAAAGAAAGAATGCAATAATATAATCGGCAGAACAGCTATTTAATAATAAACTTTTCCGACACTTCTTCCTTTTTGAAATTCCGTGTCTATAACAATCGTTTCATCTGGTTCCAAATTCTTTATATAATTATCTCATACTTACAGATAATAAAAAACAAGAATTTTATAATTTCCAACTACAAGATTTCATCCGCAACTTTCTTTCCGAAAGGCGTTCCCGCAAGTCCTCCAATTCCTGTTTCCCTGAGAGTTTCGTCCATCTTATCACCGACATATGCCATCGCATCTATCACTTCATCTGCTGGCACTCTGCTCTCAATTCCTGCCAATGCCATCTGCGAACACGAAACCGCATTTACAGCACCGCCAACATTTCTTTTTATGCATGGCACCTCCACAAGTCCCGCAACCGGGTCACAGACAAGACCAAGCAGATTTTTGAGTGCCATAGATGCACTGTTTATAATTTGAGTCTCGTTTCCCCCTTGCAGATATGTGAGTGCTCCGGCTGACATTGCACTTGCAGAGCCTATCTCCGCCTGACATCCTCCTTTTGCACCGCTTATTGAAGCTCTTTTTGCTATAACTCCGCCAATTCCCGCTGCCACATAAAGTGCTTTTATTATTTTTTCTTCTGCTTCTGCCACATCCTGCTCTTTATTTTCATTTTTTAATAAGCTGTCATAATATGGCACCAATATAGCCGGCAGTACACCACATGCACCCGCTGTCGGTGCCGCCACTATTCGTCTCATACATGCATTTGACTCGCCCATTTTTAGTGCCTCAACAATAACTCTTCCCATAAAATCACCGCAAAGACAGTCATGTGTTTTTGTATATTCCTCCATCTTTTTGCCGTCACCACCGCTCAAACCGCTTGATGATTTTATATCTCCGTCATAATTTACTGACGCATGATACATAGCATCCCACAGTTCTTTCATCTTTGACATTGAGTCTTCTTTGTCAACATTTCTGTCTGACATATCATCTTCGAGGATTATCTGCCAAAATTCTTTGCCGTCACTTTTACATCTGTCTGTTATCTCTTTTAACGAATTGAACATACTAACCTCCATTTTTATATATGTACTCTCAAAATTCTTTGTTCCGAAAATTCAGAAAATACATTATATGATTGTTGCTAATCGATATTTACATATGTTACCTTTATGACCCCTTCTAAATGCTCAAGCCACTTTATTGCTTCTTCCGGTATTGACTGGTCTGTCTCGATTACCATAACCGCATACCCTCCACGCTTGTCCCTGAAAAGCTGCATTGTCGCAATATTTACACATTTATGTGAAAGCATTGATGTGACTTCTGCAACATGACCCGGCTGGTCGATATTGTGTACTATAAGTGTTGGTTTTTCTGCCGAAAAATTAACATCTATTCCGTCAAGCCTGTTTACCATAATCCTGCCGCCACCAAGTGATGATGCCTGTACACTAAGCTTTCTGCCATTCTTACCAGTTATATCAATCAACGCCGTATTCGGATGGGCATTTCTCATATCAAACGTGTAAAACTCAAATTTCATTCCTGCTTTTTCTGCCAGCTCAAAACTTTCAGGTATTCTCATATCATCAGGATGCATGTCAAGTATACCTGCTATAAGTGCCCTGTCAGTTCCATGCCCTTTACCTGTCTTTGCAAAGGAACCGTACAGCCCTATTTTAACCTCACACGGCTCATCCTTTAAAAGATGCCTTGCAACATAACCTATCCTTACTGCTCCCGCCGTATGCGAACTGCTTGGTCCAACCATTACAGGCCCCAATATGTCAAATAAATTCATTTAATTCCTCCTTTTGTGCTGCCGCCATGAAATGATGTTATATATAAAATTTTACAAAGGGGCAAACATAATATATATGTTTACCCCTTTGTAAAATTTGTATGAACTATTATGATATTTAAGTCAAAAAATAATCTGACTCTGTATCATTTTTTTAATTGTTTACACCGTGATGTACTGCATCCGTGCTTGCTGTTATAGGTAAAAATACATATCCATGCTTTTTACCATATTTTATCATTTTATCGAGTGCATTTATAGTCTTGTCATTTCCATAGAAATCATGCATCAGAACAACATTTCCTCTTCCTTTGCAAAGTTCTGATGTTACATTATGAAATGTCTGCTGTGGATTTCTTGCACCGCCTGCATCTTCACTGTCAACATTCCAGTCAAAATAGTGGTATCCCCAGCCGTCAAGTTTTTTTGTAAGCCTTGTCATAATTCCTTTGTTGTACCTGCTTACTGTATTTGAACTTCCTCCTGGGAATCTTGATACCGTACACCATACTCCAAACTTCTTAAAGAAAAGATTGCGGAGTTTGTCAAGGTTTCCTTTATAAACCTTTTCAGATTTGTATATTTCATAATATTTATGTTTAAATCCATGCAAAGCAAGTGTATGTCCCTCATCAATAACTCTTTTTGTAAGTTTATAATCGTAGCTTGCCGGACGGAGTTCAAAAAATGTTGCTTTTACATTGTTTTTCTTCAATATTTTCAGAATTTTTGGTGTTGTATAACTGTTTGGGCCGTCATCAAAAGTAAGATATATTATATTTTTAGGTCTCTTTTTTACACTTATACCTGCAACATACGTTTTTTTGCCGTCGTTTCCCTTTATTTGAATTTTTCCTTTTTTCTTTGCTATTATTTTTCCTTTTTTATCTACTGTCGCTATGCTTTTATCTGTTGTTTTCCATTTGACATTTTTAGCTTTTGTACCGTTGCTGAACTGTATATCCAGATGTTCGCCTGTAAGCATTGTAAATTTCGGATATACCATTCCCTTTTTAGCTACTTTTACCGTATATGTAATCGTTTCATTTTTACTTTTCATCACAATGGTAGTTTTTCCATGCTTAACTCCATGTACAACACCATCTTTTGAAACCGTTGCTATTCTCTTGTTTTTTGATTGAAATTCCGCCCCGTCAATTTTATCCGGTAATGTCTTTGCCTCACTAAGGAGCAGCTTGACTTGCTCTTTCTTCTTCACTTCATTTTCTTTTGCTGTAACCGAAACTGCAGACTGTTCTTTTTTATCCCCTCCGCCACATGCTGTACAGCTAAGTACAGTCGCAACTAACAAACCTGCAAAAACGCTCTGAACACTCTTTCTTCTCATTTGTCCTAAAACCTCACTATCCCTATATTTTAAATGTGAAAAACCATTTTGCATTTTTACATACTCCCTGCTATACATTTTTTTGCAGATGCAAATTTTTTTGCCATGCAATTTTTTTTGCATTGTAAAAGGGCAAACATAAACGTTTGCCCTTATGGTTTTCACATAAGCAACTACTATTATAACAAAACAAAAATATAAGTCAAAGAAGAAAGTATTTCTTTTTGATTAAGAATTTGTTACATTTGACAATGATATAATGCAAGGGTCAAAATACCTTTTGCCCCCTACATCATATTATGGAATTTATTTTTTTAATATATGTCTCGCTCTCTCTTTGTCCTTTTCCATCTGATTTTTAAGTTCATCAAGTCCCGGAAATTTTTTCTCGTGTCTTATATGTTCATAAAACTCGACAGTTATTTTCTTTCCGTAAATATCTCTGTCAAAATCAAGCAGGCATGTCTCAACGCCAATATCATATCTGCCTATCGTCGGTTTTCTGCCGACATTGGTTACACCCTTATACACCTGAGAGTCGCCCTCAATCTTTACCTTCGACGCATAAACTCCAGACGGCAGCAGGAGTTTTGACTTATCGGGAACTATGTTTGCCGTCGGCATATTAAGTGTCCTGCCAAGTGCATTTCCATGTATTACTGTGCCTTCTATAAAATAATTGCGTCCAAGCAGGTCGTTTGCCTTTGCAATATCACCGTCCTCAAGTTTTTTTCGTATAAGTGTACTGCCTATCGTCTCGTTGTCTGCTTGTAACTTATGAAATATTTTTATGTCATATCCGTACTCAGACGCATATCTTTTTAATATTCCCACATTGCCATCGCGGTTCTTTCCAAAGTGAAAATCCTCTCCGACACAAATGTATTTTACATCCAGTTTTGCAACAAGAAAATCTCTTATAAAATCATGCGGAGCCATTTTTTTTGTCTGTTCATTAAAAGGAAATAATATTTCTCTCCGAATCCCGATTTCTTCTAATATTTTGTTTTTTTCTTCCTGTGAATATATATATTTCTGCGGTGTATCAGACATCTCAAAAGTAAACACGGTAGGAATAAATTCTTTTTTTTCTAATATTTCATGAAGCAAAAGCCTGTGTCCTCTATGAAGTCCGTCAAACTTGCCAAGCGATACCGCACTGTTTTTTACACATATATCCAAACCTTTAAGGATTTCCATTTTTCTTCTGCCCCCTTGAAAATATCATAAAATATTTTTATATTAAACTGTTTTCTTTATTGAAATGTTCATTAGAACATGGGAATATTTTTTAACATGAAAATATTTTTAAAACATTCTGAATACCTTAAATTCTTTTCCCTTCTTCTGATATATTGCCCTGAAATTATTGTTCTCGTCATAGACAAGAACTTTTTCGTCTTCTGAAATATTACCCGCATTCTCTTTAAAGTCTTTTTCCCTCAAAGTGTTTCCATTTTGAAGATATCTTATCCCATCCCCCGAAACACTAAGTTTTGAATATTCAAAAAGAGAATCGACACTGTAAACTTTTTCCATAAATTTTTCAGGTTTTTCCTTTGATAAAAACTCTATATCGCTAAGTGTAAGTGCATCTTTTATTTCAAAAACAGATACTCTTGTCCTCACAAGATTTTCCATTGCCGCACCTATGCCAAGTTCTTTTCCTATGTCATGGCAGAGGGTTCTTATATAGGTCCCCTTTGAGCATGTAACATCCATTGTAAATGTTTTATTATCCAAATCTATATCAATTATATCAATCTTTGAAATATTTATGTCGCGCGGTTTCCGCTCAATAATTTTTCCCTCTCTGGCAAGTTCATACAGTTTTTTACCGTTTACTTTAAGTGCCGAATACATTGGTGGTATCTGTTTTATGTCACCGACAAATTTTTCGACACACTCCCTTATATTCTGCTCACTTATACCGGTAACATCATACTCTTTTAAAATAGTTCCTGTCATGTCCTGCGTATCAGTTTCAACACCCAGTTTGCACACTGCTCTGTATGATTTGTCTTTGTCCGTTAGAAGTTCACATACCTTTGTTGCTTTTCCAAGACACACCGGCAGCACACCTGTCGCCGCCGGGTCAAGTGTTCCTGTATGACCTATCTTTTTTTGTCTCAATATTCCTCTAAGCTTTGCCACAACATCATGTGAGGTAAAACCCGCTTCTTTGTATACATTTATTATACCATCCAAGCTTTATTTTCCATCCTTTATATTATTATCATTATCTTTTAGCTTAATTATTTTTGTTTAACATCTGGCTCTCGATATGACCTGTTATATTATTAACTACATCATGTGCAGAACCTCTCATTGTAAAACCGGCTGCTTTCACATGACCGCCGCCGCCAAAAAACGAAGCTATCTTGCTCACATCTATATAATCATTTGAGCGCAGACTTACTTTGTATTCCTGGTCACCAATCTCATGTAAAAGAATTGCAACTTCAACGCCCTGTGTTATACGAAGCTGGTCAACTATTCCCTCAATGTCCTCGGTCTTAGCTTCATAAAACTCCATCATTCTTCTTGTGATAGTTGCAACTATACACTTTCCATCCATGACACGCATACTCGCAAGCAGAGTTCTTCCAAGAAGCTGTGTCTGTGTATAAGTTCTCTGAAGAAAACACTCATCAATATATTTCCAAAAAGGAATACCTGTATCAACAAGTTCACCTGCTATATCCATAGTCCTCTTTGATGTATTTGAAAATCTGAACACACCTGTATCAAATATGATACCTATGTATAATGCTCTTACTATCTCAAACCCGAATTTTTTCTCACCGGAAAGTCTATCAATACTGTCCCCAATATTCTGTTTACTAAATAAATCTGAAATTTTTTCTTCATCTGTAATAAGCTCATACAAAACTTCACATGTTGAACTTGCATCTGAATTCACCACATTTATACCTGCATAGTATCTGTTACTTATATGGTGGTCTATACACATAGTGCTCTTTGCATTGTAAAATGCTTTCTGTGCATCACCGAGCCTGTCAGGTGAACTGCAGTCAAGTGCTATAAAAACATCATATTTTTTATCATTTGTTTCATTTGAAAAAATTTCTTTATTTTCATCTAAAAATTCAAAAACTTCCGGAACTGTTTCTATATAGACAAATACTTCCTTCTTTGGATAATTTCTTTTTATATATCTCTGCAATGCCACACATGCACCGATACAATCACCGTCCGGTCTTACATGACCTGCAATCATGATAGTTTCCGCCTCACAAAGAGTTTTATTAAGTTCATTCATTTATCATGCCTCCTTTAAAAAAGGGCAAAACCAGCGTTTTGCCCTCAAAAAAACTGCAATACAATAGTTTTTTTACAGTATAGCTATTCTTCTTCGCCCTTCGCTTCTTTCTCAATGAGTTCATCAATTTTTTTAGACATGTTTACACCATACTCAATTGAATCATCAATCAAAAATGTAAGCTCAGGAGTATTGCGAAGATTTAATGATTTTGCAAGAAGTGAACGTATATGGGATGAAGCACTTGCAAGACCTCTGCGTGTCTTTTCTTTCTCTTCATCATTTCCAAGTACACTTACAAATACCTTTGCATATTTTAAATCCGGTGTAACATCCACTGATACAACAGATGTCATTGGATTTATTCTCGGGTCCTTTATGTCTCTTGCAATGATTTTACTTATCTCTCTTTGAACTTCTCCATTCATACGAGAATATTTTATACTGTTCTTTCTCATATAAATTCCCCCCATTCTTTTGATATATTGTCACACATATATTATGGCATGGCAGGATTTGTGCTATTATGCGCCGCACAAATCCTGTGTATTAAAACCCTTTCCTAATGGTATTTTAATACTATGTTCTAGGAACTTCTACCATGATATATGCTTCTACCTGATCTTCAACCTTGATGTCATTAAAGCCTTCAAATACAAGACCACACTCGTATCCTGCTGCCACTTCCTTAACATCATCCTTAAATCTCTTGAGTGATGCAAGTTCTCCTTCAAATATCTGCTCTCCCTCACGGCTGATTCTCACCTTGCAGTTTCTCTCAATCTTTCCGTCAAGCACATATGAACCTGCTATCATACCTACACCAGAAGCTTTGAATGTCTGTCTTACTTCTGCGTGACCTATTACTTTTTCCTCATATTCAGGGTCAAGCATTCCTTTCATAGCCGACTCAATATCTTCAATAGCATTGTAGATTACTCTGTAAAGTCTTACGTCAACTTTTTCTCTGTCGGCAATTTCCTTTGCTGTATTGTCAGGTCGTACATTGAAACCGATAATAATAGCATTTGATGCACTTGCCAAAGATACATCCGACTCATTGATAGCTCCGACTGCTCCATGGATTATCCTTACGGCAACCTCATCGTTGCTGAGTTTAAGGAGACTCTGCTTAACTGCCTCAACAGAACCCTGTACATCAGCCTTAACGATAAGATTAAGTTCTTTGATATTTCCTGCCTGTATCTGTGAAAACAATCCGTCAAGCGTAAGTTTTGATTTTGTATCATCAAGAAGTTTTTCTCTTCCCTGCTCAATATATACCTCAGCGATATTTCTTGCTTCTTTATCACTGTCTGTTGCCATAAATATCTCACCTGCATCAGGTACGTCATGAAGTCCTAAAATTTCAACAGGTGTTGACGGAAGAGCTGTCTTAACTCTCTTTCCCTGATCATCCATCATGGCTCTTATCTTACCATATGCTGCTCCTACAGCTATGTTGTCTCCTACATGGAGTGTACCTTTCTGTACAAGTACAGTTGCGACAGGTCCGCGTCCCTTATCAAGCTGCGCCTCTATAACAACACCTCTTGCTTTTCTGTTTGGATTTGCTTTAAGTTCAAGCACTTCCGCAGTAAGGATTATCATTTCAAGAAGCTGGTCTATACCTTCTTTTGTATGTGCAGAAACAGGTACAAATACTGTATCTCCACCCCAGTCCTCTGCGATAAGTCCGTGTTCTGTAAGCTCCTGCTTAACTCTCTCAACATTTGCACTAGGCTTATCAATCTTATTTACGGCTACGATTATCTCAACACCTGCTGCTTTTGCATGGCTTATAGCTTCAATAGTCTGTGGCATAACACCATCATCTGCCGCTACAACAAGGATAGCAATATCTGTTGACTGTGCACCACGCATACGCATTGATGTAAACGCCTCATGACCCGGTGTATCAAGGAATGTAATCTTCTCACCGTTTATCTCTGTCACATAAGCACCTATGTGCTGTGTAATACCACCTGCTTCTCTTGAAGTAACGCTTGTTTCTCTGATAGCATCAAGAAGTGATGTCTTACCGTGGTCAACGTGACCCATTACACAGACTACAGGAGGACGCTTAACCATAAGGTTCTCATCTTCCTCATCCTCTTTGAGGATTTCGGCTATCATATCAACCTTTTCTTCCATCTCTGCAATACAGTTATATTCAAGTGCAATCTCTTCTGCCTCTTCAAATGTTATCTCCTGGTTAAGAGTTACTACCTGACCACGCATAAAGAGGTTTTTGATAACCGTTGAAGGAGTTACTTTCATTATATCAGACAACTCTTTTATTGTCATCTTTTCAGGAAGTGTGATTGTACGGATTCCATCTTCCGGCTCCTGTGGTTTTGCTACAGGTTCAGGCTTGATAAATGCTCCCTTGCGGTTAGGGTCTTTCTTCTTATTTTTTCTGCTCTGCTCAAACATTTCATCATCATCCATGCCTCTTGTTCTGTCCTTGCCGTATTTCTGTTTGGCACTCCTTGAATCCTTGTTTGCTCTCTGCTGTCTTGACTGTTTAACCTCAGATTTCATTGAATCCATTGGCATAGCTGCGCCTCTTGAAAATCCGCCGCCCTGATTTCTGTTTCTATTATCACGGCTTCCATTATTTCTGTTGTCTCTGTTTCCGCCGTTTCTATTATCTCTATTGTCACGGTTTGAGCCATTTCTGTTATCGCGGTTTCCGTTATTTCTGTTTCCACCGTTTCTATTATCTCTGTTATCACGGTTTCCATTATTTCTGTTGTCTCTGTTTCCGCCGTTTCTATTATCTCTATTGTCACGATTTGAGCCGTTTCTGTTATCGCGGTTTCCATTATTTCTGTTTCCACCGTTTCTATTATCTCTATCTCTATTGTCACGGTTTGAGCCGTTTCTGTTATCCCTGTTATCACGACTCTGACTGTTTCTGTTGTCTCTCTTTTCTTCCTGCTGATTGTCAGACTTCTTTTCTTCCTTTTTATCCTCTGATGCACTCTTTACTTCAGATTTTTTCTCCGGCTCAGCTTTCTTTACCTCTTTTTTAACTACTTCTTTTTTCTCTTCTTGCTTCACAGTTTCCTCTTTTCCCTTTTCTTCTGTTTCCTGCATTTTATTTTCTTCTGTCTCAGCTGCTACAGTTTTTTCCTGCCCCTTTTCACTTTTTGTATCTTTATTTTCTTCAACCGTATTTTTTACTTCCGGCTTAACTTCTTCTTTTTTTGCCTTTTCTTTAACTGCCGCTTTCTCACTTGCAGAAGTATTTTCAGCTTTTTCCTCCTTTTTCTTTGGAGTTTCTGCCTTCTTTGTATCTTTCTTCTTCGCATGCTCACTCTTTTTAAGATTAGCCAAATGCTCTTTTGCGTGTTTTAACAAAAAACCTATCGCATCATCCTCGATAACGCTCTGCGAGCCCTTGACATCAAATCCGTTTTCCTGTAGTAATGTAACAACATCTTTATTTTGTAAATCTGGGAATTGTCTCTGCATACTGCTGACAATCTCATATATCTTCATTTTTGCCATATAAAACTGCGACCTCCTAGTCCATCTTTTTCAATATTGCCTGTGCAAGACCTTCATCAGTTACTGCCAGAGATGCACGAAATGTCTTTCCTGTAGACTTTCCAAGTTCATCTTTTGTCCAACATTCTTTGATTGGCACATGATAAAATTCACACATGTTTCTAAATTTCTTTTTGGTGTTGTCTGATGCCTCCGATGAAACAATGACCAGATATGCCATTCCCGACTTCACAGCATTCTCCGTCATAAATTCACCGCTCGCAACTTTTCCGGCTTTTGTCGCAAGCCCAACCATACCAAGACCCTTATCAACTTTCACCTTTCATCATCTCCTTTTCAAGTTCCTGATAAATTTCTTTTGGAATCTGTGTCTTTAATGAGCGTTCAAGGGACTTTTTCTTTACAGCCTGTTTTAAACATTCAACTGAATTACATATATATGCGCCTCTGCCGTTTTTCTTTCCTGTAAAATCTACTGTTATATCACCTTCCGGAGTTTTTATAACTCTGATAAGCTCTTTCTTGTCTTTTTTCTCACCACATCCCGTACATTGACGCGATGCGGTTTTTTTTATGTTATTTACGTTTCCCTTGCCCACTTCTGACACCTCCTGAAACAATATTACCTATTCACATTTGATATCTATTTTATATCCTGTAAGTTTCGCTGCAAGTCTTGCATTCTGTCCTTCTTTTCCGATTGCAAGTGATAACTGATCCTGTGGAACAACTACCTTTGCTGTCTTTTCTTCCTCATCTGCTTCAACTGATATAACCTTTGAAGGACTAAGTGCATTTTCAATAAGGACTGCCGGAGAATCACTCCAGTTTATAATGTCTATTTTTTCACCACGAAGTTCCTCTACAATCGCATTTACACGACTTCCGTTTATGCCGACACATGCTCCGATAGCATCAACATTAGGATTTTCTGTTGAAACTGCCATCTTTGTACGTGAACCCGCTTCTCTTGCTATACTTCTGATTTCAACTGTTCCATCCTGTATCTCTGTAACTTCCTCTTCAAAAAGTCTCTTTACAAATTCAGGATGTGAACGTGATACTGTAATTCTAGGTCCCTTTGTAGTATCCTTCACTTCAACTACATAAAGTTTGATATGTTCAGTAGGTTTAAAGTGCTCGCCCTTAACCTGTTCGCTCTCCATAAGGATAGCATCAACTTTTCCGAGATTTACACAGATATTTTTTCCACTATATCTTTGAACGATACCTGTTATAACTTCTCTTTCTTTCTCAAGATACTGAACGTAAAGTACCTTTCTCTCTTCTTCTCTTATCTTCTGGACTACAACCTGTTTTGCCTTCTGTGCAGCAATTCTTCCAAAATTCTTTGGTGTAACCTCTACCTCGACGGTATCACCAATCTCAGTTTTGTCATGAACTAAGATTGCCTCAGTAATCCCCATCTGTGTAGCTTCATCTTCAAGGTCGTCATCATCTACAACTTCCTTTACCGCGAATACCTTAACTTCACCTGTCTCCCTGTTAATGTTTACTCTTATATTCTCTGACTTGCCAAACTGATTTTTGCAAGCTGCAAGCAATGAGTTCTCTATCGCTTCAAGAATAACCTCTTTGCTTATCTGTTTTTCCTTTTCAATTATATCTAATGCTTCAATCAATTCCGATTTATCTGATTTTGTAGTTTTTTTAGCAGCCATTTTTGCCTCCTTATTTTTTCAATCTCAAAAATCTATTGTCAATTTTACGGTTGATATATCTTTTCTGTTTACAATATATTCGTTAGAAAAATCCGTTTCAAGAGTTATAGTATTCTCGTCAAACCCTTTTAGTATTCCGGTTATCTGCTTAACAGACATCTCCTTACCATTTCTTGGATTTGGTATTTTTACTGCCTTGTAGAACTTCACATCTACCTCTTCATCAATGCTTCTCTTGAAATCCTTATCTTTTTTCAGCTGTCTCCCAAGTCCTGGGGAACTGACTTCCAAAATATAGGCATCAGGAATGAAATCCTGTTCATCCATAATGTCACTCCAAGCTCTGTTTACAAGTTCGCAGTCATCAAGGGTTATTCCACCCTCCTTGTCAATGTATGCACGCAGATACCAGTTTCCCGCTTCTTTTACATACTCCACATCAACAAGTTCAAAATCATTCTCTTTCATAATAGGCTCGAGAATTTCTTCTGTCCGTGTTTCATATTCCTCTCTTTTTGTCAAGCACATAACCTCTTTTCCACAAAATTAAAGAGTGGACTTGACAGCCCACTCTAAGCATAATTACTTATTAACATTTAAATTTTATCACATTTTTCCATATTATGCAAGTAGTTTTTATTCTTTTTGCGTTAAAACCCCGGCAGAAATGATTATTCTTGTCTCCAGACCATTTTGAAAAAGCTCTTTTTCTGCTTCTTTTACATCCACATACTCGTCATACCGTCCGTGGCAGACATTATAAGTATGTCCGCTCTTTTCAATAAAACAGTCATAACCGAGTTTTTGTACGTTTTTTGCAAGATTATCTGCATTTTCATAGTGCCTGAATGCTCCAACCTGAACAGAAAACTTCTCAGCAACATTTTTAATGTCCGGTTTTGTTTCGACAATATCTTCCGATATAACATCAACTCCTGTACCTGCCGCCCCCGATACAGTCTTTACGATAGCATCTGCTATTCCTTTAGCTATATCATCGTTTTTCTCGTCAAACAGGTCATTATCCGCCTCCGTATTTATGAAACCTGTTTCCACCAATACGGCTGGCATCCTTGTTCCCCTTAATACTGCAAGATTCGGTCTTTCTATTATTCCAAGGTCTTTAAAACCGACTTTCACCAATTCTTTGTTTATATTCTTTGCCATAACAAGAGGTATACCCTCTGCCTGATATACAAGCGTCTGAATACCTGAATATGTATCAGGCTCAGGGCTTGAATTTCTGTGAAATGACACGAAATAATCTGCGTCACTTCTATTTGCTATCCCTGCTTTCTGATTTGGGTTCTGATAAATATCCTCTGTTCTTGTATAGATAACATTTACGCCCCTGTTTTCAAGATACTGGCCTACTTTAAGCGTCAGGCTCAGATTATCGTCTTTTTCTTTTCTCCCGTTAAACATTGCACCATTGTCAAAGCCGCCATGACCGGCATCAAGCATAACTGTAGCCAAATCTTCCACCTCAAAAACTTTTTGTATCTATTATATTCATAAAAAACAAAGAATTTACAAAAAAATCAGTTTTTCTTAAATTCGAGAAGTTCAAGCCCCTCGTTATCTTCCAATACCATTCTTATCATCCACTCATTGACAAACAACAGTAAAGGATTTCCCTTCATATCTTTTACTGCCTTTACATTGTTCATTCTCTTAAGCTTTGTGACATCCGTAGAAGGGTCACCAACCCATCTTATATACTCATACGGAAGTGATTCAAGACGTATCTCACAGCCGTATTCATTTTCAAGACGATATTTGAGTACATCAAACTGAAGCACACCCACGACACCGACTATTATCTCAGACATACCTGCCGTAAACTCCTGAAATATCTGTATTGCACCTTCCTGGGCAATCTGTGTAATCCCCTTTACAAACTGCTTACGTTTCATTGAATTAAGCTGGATAACTCTGCAGAAATGCTCAGGTGCAAATGTAGGAATGCCCTCATACTCATATTTATGTCCCGGCATTGTTATCGTATCTCCGATAGAGAATATGCCAGGGTCAAACACCCCTATAACGTCACCCGCATATGCCTCCTGTATAACCTGTCTGTCCTGCGCCATTATCTGCTGCGGCTGTGAAAGTTTAAGTTTTCTTCCGCTCTGTACATGATATACATCCTTGTCCGCATCAAATTTACCTGAGCACACACGCATAAATGCAATTCTGTCTCTGTGCGCTTTATTCATATTTGCCTGAATTTTAAATACAAATGCAGAAAACGGCTCTGTAATCGGGTCAATAAGTCCTTCATTTGACATTCTCGGAAGTGGTGATGATGTCATCTCCAAGAAATATTTAAGAAAAATTTCTATACCGAATGTATTTAATGCAGAACCAAAAAATACAGGTGAGAGTTCTCCCTTGCTTACTTTATCCATATCAAGTTCATCACTCGCCCCGTCCAAAAGCTCGATTTCTTCTACAAGCTGTTCATAGAGATTATCAGGGACTATCTTCTTTAATTCCGGATCATCTATTGAATAATCTGTCTCTGCCGCTGACTTTGCGCCGCCTGTTGAAACTGCCTCAAAAGTTCTTACTGTTTTTGCTTTTCTGTCAAATATCCCTTTAAACTCTTTACCCGAACCAATAGGCCAGTTTATAGGACATGTTCTTATTCCCAAAACCGTTTCTATATCGTCAAGAAGTTCAAATGAATCTTTTGCGTCTCTATCCATTTTGTTGATAAATGTAAATATAGGAATATGACGCATCACGCAAACCTTAAACAGCTTTATTGTCTGTGCCTCAACACCCTTTGACGCATCAATAACCATCACTGCCGAATCCGCTGCCATAAGTGTTCTGTAAGTATCTTCCGAGAAGTCCTGATGTCCCGGTGTATCAAGGATATTTATGCAGAAACCATCATAATTGAACTGCATAACCGATGATGTAACAGAAATCCCACGTTCCTTTTCTATTTCCATCCAATCTGATACAGCATACTTTGAATTGGCTTTTCCTTTTACCGAACCCGCCGTATTTATCGCCCCTCCATAAAGGAGAAACTTCTCAGTAAGTGTTGTTTTACCTGCATCAGGATGAGAAATTATCGCAAAAGTTCGTCTTTTCTCAATTTCTGATTTTATATTATCTGCCATTATTACCTCATTTCCGCAAAAAATTACAGCTCACATATTTGTGTGTGAACCGTAATCTTCTACCCTGCATTTTTTATTTTTTAATCATTTTCCTAAAACAATGTTCCGCATTTTTCATACATATATTTTTCAGAAAATTTTATGTATCAGTATTACATCTGCTCGATATAAGCTTCGTAACCTATTTTGCCAAGCTTCTCGTCTTTTGCTACTACCTGCTCCTGAAGCTCAGTTTTGTAACTTGCAAGTTTGTCTCTAAGCTCCTTATCTGAGATAGAGAGCATTTTTGCTGCCAAAATAGCTGCATTTGCCGCTCCGTTTATAGCCACTGTTGCAACTGGTATTCCTGAAGGCATCTGTACAATTGAATAAAGTGAGTCAACTCCTCCGAGTGACTTTGTATGAATAGGAACTCCTATTACAGGAAGTGGAAACATTGCTGCACACATTCCCGGAAGATGAGCCGCACCGCCGGCTCCTGCTATAATAACATCAATGCCTTTACTCTCTGCACTTTTTGCATATTCCACGAACACATCCGGTTCTCTGTGCGCTGAGATTACTTTCATCTCATAATCAATACCAAACTTTTCAAGCATTGCTGCTGCCTTTGACATAATCGGTAAATCTGAATCGCTTCCCATTAAGATACTTACTTTAGCCATTTTGTATTTCCTCCATTGTTTAAAATATTATCATTGTTTAAAATATTATACAGGTATCTGCATTCCTGTCTGCTTTAAAGTAGAAACTCTGACAAAATATAATTACTTAAATCAATCCCTTTATCTGTCAGGTAAATTCTATCACTATTATCATTTTCAGACAATAGGTTATTTTTTATAAATTTATCTATCACATCACCGTAAATTTCATCAATACTGTAATCAAACCTGTTTTTAAACTCTGTTTTTGACACACCGATGCACTTTCTTAGACCGACAAACATAAATTCTTCCATCTTTGCTTTTGGGGTCAGCTTTTCATAAGTTTCAGTTCTTTTCTTTATGTCTCCGTCAAAATCATCAATATTTTTTATCTGCAATCCGGGTTCTTTTGTGATTTCAAAATACTTCTCTAAATCTGAATAATTTGAAAATCTTGCCCCTTCAAAGCATGACGAAGCACCAAGCCCTATCCCGATATAATCCTCAAGAGTCCAGTAGACGAGATTATGCTTACATTCTCTGTCTTTTTTACAATAGTTTGATATTTCATATCGGTGATAACCATTTTCTTCAAGGATTTTTTTTGTATAAGAATACATCTGTCTGTCCGTATCTTCATCGGCAATATCAAGAACTCCATCCTCGTGCATTTTATAAAAGACCGTTCCCGGCTCAAGTATAAGACTATACGAAGAAATATGTTCAGGTTTCAATGAAACAACACGCTCAAGCGTTTTTTTGTAACTCTCAAAACTCTGCTTAGGAATGTCACTCATTAAATCTATATTTATATTATTAAAACCCGCATCCCTGAGCAGATGATAACTTTCAAGAAATTCATTGTAGGTATGAATTCTTCCAAGAAGTTTAAGTTCCTCATCAATGCTGCTTTGAAGTCCGAGACTTACTCTGTTTACACCCATCTTCCTAATAGCATAAATCTTTTCTTCGTCAAGAGTCCCGGGATTTGCTTCTATCGTAAACTCTGCATTATCGTCAATATCAAACTGCTTTATAATATCTCCAAGAAGTTTAAGTTCCAAAGCTGAAAGGCAGGTCGGTGTTCCACCGCCGATAAAAACCGTTCCTATCCTGTATCTGCCACAAAGAATTTTCTGCCAGTAAAGAGCCTCTCTATGTAAAGCTTCAAGATAGGTGCGCTTTATGCTTTCATCTGCACTAAACGAAAGGAAATCACAATAATTACACTTTTTTACGCAAAACGGTATGTGGACATATAACGCAATCTGTTTTTGCATTTCCAATTATCTCCCCAAAAATTCATCAAAGAATTGCAATCCTTTGGTAAATCACCCTGCTAACAATAATATCTCAGTTTTCAGATATATTATTTTACTCCTCGTCAAGTTTCAATACACTCATAAATGCCTGCTGTGGAATTTCTACATTTCCAAACTGACGCATTCTCTTTTTACCCTCCTTCTGTTTTTCAAGAAGCTTTCTCTTTCTTGAAATATCACCGCCGTAACATTTCGCAAGTACATCTTTTCGCATCGCTTTTACTGTTTCTCTCGCAATTACTTTTCCGCCGACAGCAGCCTGAATAGGTATTTCAAAAAGCTGTCTCGGTATCTCATTCTTGAGCTTCTCACACATCTTTCTTCCACGCTCATACGCTGTGTCAGCATGAAGGATAAATGAAAGTGCATCTATTTCTTCTTTATTTATAAGAATATCAAGTTTCACAAGTTTTGAAGGAACATATCCTTTCATTTCATAATCGAGTGAGGCATAACCTCTCGAACGTGATTTAAGTGCATCAAAGAAATCGTAAATAATCTCATTAAGCGGAAGGTCATATTTAAGAAGTGCTCTTGATTCTTCCATATATTCCATTCCAATATAAACACCTCGTCTTTCCTGACAAAGCGTCATTATTGCACCCACAAATTCCTTTGTAACCATAATCTCTGCCGAAACCATCGGTTCCTCCATGTGCTCAATCTCTGACGGGTCAGGAAGGTTTGACGGATTTGTGACCTCAACCATTTCTCCATTTGTCTTGTAAACATGATATATAACACCCGGTGCTGTTGTGACAAGATCAAGATTGTACTCCCTTTCAAGCCTCTCCTGAATAATTTCAAGGTGTAAAAGACCAAGAAAACCACATCTGAAACCAAATCCAAGAGCAATTGAAGTCTCAGCTTCAAACTGCAGTGCGGCATCGTTTAACTGAAGTTTTTCAAGTGCATCCCTAAGGTCAGGATATTTGGCACCATCTGCCGGATATAAACCGCAATAAACCATAGGCTGTACTTTCTTGTATCCTGGAAGTGCCTCATCACAAGGATTTTCTGCAAGGGTAACTGTATCACCCACTCTTGTATCACCAACATTTTTAAGGCTTGCCGTAACATATCCAACCATTCCGGCTGAAAGTTCGTCAGATGGTATAAACTGTCCTGCCCCAAAAATTCCAACCTCCACAACATCTGCCTTTGCACCTGTTGCAAGCATCTTTATCTCATCGCCTTTTTTTACGCAGCCGTCAAATATACGGCAGAATATTATAACGCCTTTATACGCATCATATAACGAGTCAAATATAAGAGCCTTTAACGGCTTGTCAATGTCACCTGACGGTGCAGGTATCTTTTTGACAATCTGCTCTAACACCTGGTCTATATTTGTTCCCATCTTTGCTGAAATAAGCGGTGCATCTTCTGCATCAAGACCTATAACGTCCTCTATTTCACTCTTAACCCTCTCCGGCTCCGCACTCGGAAGGTCAATCTTATTTATGACAGGCATTATCTCAAGGTCATGGTCAAGCGCAAGATAACAATTTGCAAGTGTTTGTGCCTCTATACCTTGTGCCGCATCAACTATAAGGATGGCGCCCTCGCATGCCGCAAGGCTTCTTGAAACCTCATAGTTAAAATCCACATGTCCCGGTGTATCAATAAGATTAAATATATACTCCTCACCGTCATTTGCTTTATAAACGATACGAACTGTCTGTGCCTTTATGGTAATGCCACGCTCTCTCTCAAGTTCCATATTATCAAGAACCTGCGCCTGCATCTCTCTGCTTGTAAGAAGCCCCGTTTTTTCGATAATACGGTCTGCAAGTGTGGATTTGCCGTGGTCAATATGTGCTACGATACAAAAATTTCTGATATTGGACTGTTTAATTCTCTCCATTGTATTCCTCCGCTGTTTTTTTCCATTGCTTTTTATTGTAACACATACGGAGGTTATCAGTCAAAAGAATATGGAATTATTTTTGCTGTGGTACAGTATCTATTTTCCGCTAAGCACCTTATCTATCACACAGGCGAGATGAGGCATTGCATTTTTTGCCTCCTGTAATGTATTATTTTCATTTCCAAGTTCTATAAGGAGTGCTCTTTTTCTCAGATGGAGATTATAACGGTATCCTTTCAGATATACCGGCTTTGCAAAATCGTTATAATTTTCCATGCATTTTAGTTTTAGCTGCAGACTAAATGCAAGATTATACTGCAGATTAGGATTATAAAGGTATCCGATATTTCCGTTGCGGTTTCTCGACAATCCGTTAAAAAACATTACCTGCGCCGTTCTCTTTCCGTTTATTACAGTCGTTCTGTGTACTTTATTTCCTACGCCATCCCTATGCAGGTCTATTATAACCTGTATTGACGGATATTTTTTCAATGTTCTTTTCACATGTTCTGCCGCATTGTTATATGCTCTGTTTCTGTCAATTCTTCCGTTTATTATGTCATACTTTGTCGTATCATGTATCACGTTGTAACCGTATTTTTTTAAATTATATGTAAGTGTTGTTCCGACTCCTACTATGGACTGAGCTGTCACACCGCTTTTGCTGTCACAAAACGCTTCTGAACCGCCATGTGTGTGAAATATAAGTATTTGCGGTTTGTTAGAGTTTCTCTTAATTCTTAAATCTGACGATAAAAGTTTTTTTACATTAAAAACATTATTGTCAATGGAAGTAGTAGAGTCCGCTATATAAAAATTTTTCAGAAGATAATTTCTGTTAAGACCTTTTTTCAATGTATTAACCTTTTTAATATTTTCTTTTAAGGATGCTGTTTTATTACGGCTTATTACTATATCCCTTTGTTTTATCTTCTCAGAGTCTCCCTTCAATTTTTCTTCTTTTTTTGCTGCCTCATTCTCTTTTTTTGCCAGTTCCAAGTCCTCATTTTCCTCCTGACATGCATTCATATAAAGTTCACCCGACATTCCACTCCATATCTTTTTTCTGCTGTTTATGCCAACCCACGTCATAGCTGTCTTTTCAGCTTCTTTTTCGGCAACACTCCTAAACCTGTTTCCGTGTTCAACCATATACGAAACTCCAGAGCTTGTTTTAGTTATAAATTTAAGTAAAAGAGGAACATCACTTCCGTTTCTTGCCATACTTATAGCAGAAGAATTTGAATATCCGAAATTTACCAGGCCGGCAGTAACCATATTTTGTATTTTATTGCCAATATCTAATTTTTTCAGTCTCACGGCAAAAAAACTTGCCACCCAAATGATAACAACAATCATAACAATAATTTTCTTTGTATTTTTCATATATCATGTCCTTCTCTTTCTGACAGCATTACTGCCTGCCCGTAAACCTTGCAGGGCAGTAACATGGCAGCATCTTATATCTTCTAAGAACAAAATATGCAAAAAAACTTTTGATATGAATATTTTTTGCTCAGCCGAGAAGTTTATATCAATCTCTGCATCAAAACATTTCCGGCAAAAACAACTCAATTTAATATAATCGAATTTAAAGCACTGTTAAGCCCTCCGGCAATTGCTTTTCCGATAAAAAAAATCTGCTCATCAATATCTTTAGGTGTAACAAAAAGACCGCTGTATTTTTCATTGGACATCTGACGCAGGAATATATCTGTTTCTTCCTGTGAAAATCCCTGTCCAAGAAGAGTTTCCTCTATGCAGTCATATGCAACGGTTGCCATTGATACAACTGTTGGTACTCCTATGGCAATAACCGGTATCCCCATAATCCTCTCATTTATCTCCTTTCGCACGTTTCCAATCCCAGCCCCCGGAGATATTCCCGTGTCGGTCACCTGAATTGTATGGCACAGTCTCTCAGTATGTCTTGAACAGAGCGAATCTATAACCAGAATATAATCAAATCCGCCTTCTGAAACTATTTTTTTAATAATGTCACATGTCTCCATTCCTGTCTGAGCCAAAACTCCCGGTGCAATGGCACAAATTTTTTCCGGAATTATATCTATATACTCTATGACCTTGTTTCCGAGCATATCTGGTGTCGCATATCTGTTTCCAAGACCGGCTGTCAAAACTTTTATTTTTCTGTTTCCATGTGTCTTTTTTAATATCATTTTTTCGATAATACCTGCAAAAACTTTTTCAAAGCCTTCCTCATCACTTTTTCTCCATCCACTGTCAGAAAACTCAAGCGTAATATATTCTCCTACAGGCTTTCCCATCGCTTCTGCACCATGTTCATCTTTAATGTCAACGACAGTCATTGTGATACCTAAAATTCCTGTATCAGTCTTTTCTATTTGAACACCTGAAATCTCCACATTATCATCCGGGAAACTTTCCCTCACCTCAACCGCAAGGTCTGTCACTCTGCTAAGCATAAAACCTCCTGTTTTTGCTGCTGTTCACGCCTACGTTGTGGACAATAGCCCAGTTTTTACTAATATAATTTACTTTTCCCTAAATCCAGCAATAATATACACCTCAAAACAAATAAAAAATTCGTAACAGCTCAGCCTGCTACAATTCATCAAAAAAAGCGTAAAAAATCATCAAAAAAGCCTTGACAAATGTCAAAATAATCACTATGATAAATGAGTATGTTTACTTCAAAGCGACCGTGTCCGGTTTGATGAAACAAAAGATTTCACAATTGGGAGGTGTAAGGAATGGCTAACATTAAATCAGCAAAGAAAAGAATTTTAGTTGATCGCAGAAATGCAGAGAGAAATAAAGCAATCAAGTCTAAAGTTAAGACAGCTGTCAAAGGTGTTGACGCTGCTATCGCAGCAGGAGACAAGGACGCTGCTTCTAAGGCTTTAACAACAGCAATCTCTGAAATCAATAGAGCTGCAAGCAAAGGTGTTTTCCACAAGAAAACAGCTTCAAGAAAGATTTCTCGTATTACAATTGCTGTAAATAAAATCGCGTAATCTATTTAAAACTTAAAGAGTTGCCAATGGTGTGGGCAGCTCTTTTTTCATATACACATAATGATGTTGGGGACAAAAGGTATTTTGACCCTTGCATCATATAATTAAGATCTAACAGGAGACAAACAATGAAGAAAGAAAATTACTTAAAATGGGATGAATATTTTATGGGTATTGCTCTCCTATCTGCTGAGAGGAGCAAAGACCCCCATACAAGCGTAGGCGCCTGTATTATCAGCGAAGACAACAAAATCTTATCCGTCGGTTACAACGGTATGCCTCTTGGCTGTTCTGATGATGAATATCCGTGGGAGCGAAACTCAGACAACGAGCTGGATGCAAAGTATCTCTATGTATGCCATGCAGAGTTAAATGCGTTGTTAAACTATACAGGAACAAATTTAAAAAACGCAAAAATATATACTACCCTCTTTCCATGCAATGAATGCACAAAAGCTCTTATTCAATCTGGAATAAAAGAAGTCATTTATATGTCAGATAAGTATTCTGATACACCTTCTGTCATAGCTGCAAAAAGAATGATGAATTCTGCCGGTGTTAAATTTACTCCATATAAACCTATAAACAGGACTATTGAATTGCAGTTATAGTCACCGCAAGACATAAAATAAGCCCACTCAAAACGAATGGGCTTATTCGCTTATCGTTTACTATTTGACTATCATCGTTTTCTTGTATCCTGTCGATTTTTTCAGCATTTTCTTATAGTCAGCTTTCCTTGCCTTAGGGCATTTAATAACAGCTTTCTTTGAAATACCGGAAATTGCATTAGACTCAATTTTCCTTAACAGCTTACTATTTATTGTAATCTGTGTTAATTTCTTTCTGTTATAAAATGCTTTCTTGCAAATTTTTGTTATATTTGCACCGATTGTAACTTTCTTTAAATCCTGACACTTTGAAAATGCATTAGTTCCAACCTCAGCAACTTTGTAAGAAACGCCATTGTACTTAACAGTCTTAGGAACTACAGCACTTGTCTTTTTATTGTTCAGTTTTGTATATGTCACTGTCTTTTTCTTAGCATCGTTAACTGTGTATGTCACTTTTGAAACGTCAAATTTTGTGCCCCTCTTTAAGTCTTTTTCGTATGTTGCCGAACATATGCCGATAGCATCTATACACCATTGACCGCTCACAACTTCAAATGTGACTGTATGTTCTCCATATTTCAAATTTCGGAGAGAATAATTTGTTCTGCTGTCCTCTGCCTGATTAACTGCTGCCTCAGTCTCGACCACTTTACCATCAACAGTCACCTTTATCTTACACTTGTTAGCTTTCATATAGCCTAAAACATCTACTCCGGTTCCATTAAATGTGTATGTCAAAGAAGCACCTGTGCCTGTGCTGTATGATGCTGTACGATCATATACATACATTCCCTGACCACACTGGTGTGACCACTTGTCATTAAATACTAATTTAGATTTTGTTACATCATTTAACTCGTACTGCTGCATATTGTCAATAAATTCTTCATAATACGGAGCTGTATTCTCAATCTTTTTAACTGTAAGATTATCAAAATCCATCGCAGCGTATGTACCGCCTAAAGCAATTCTTCCTGATGTTACAGGATTTGTATCTGTATAAGTAGCAACCACTTTATTATTTACATATGCTGTAATCTGGTTTTCTTTGCCTTCCAGCGACAAAGTGTTCCACTGATTGAAGCCCTGTTTAAATATGCTGTTGTCTGTAATTGTTCCTTCCAAAATGGTTACTTTTTTGCGGTACAGCTTCCAAGCACCATCTTTATCAATCTCAAAAGAATAGCCCGAAGAATCTTTAATTGCTGCTCCTCCACCTGTCTGACGAATTGCTATGACAGCAGATGAACTTTTAGCTTCTGTCTGTTCAAACTGCACATCAACATTTGCACGGTAATTCATCCATCGGTAATCACCTATCAGCACCTCTGCATTAGAGCCGTTCCAAGCTGAACCAACACCCTGCACACTCTCATCTAACTGCTGGCGCAGTACATAATTTCCATCTGCCAGCTTAACTGCCTCAAATGCTCCGTTAATAACATTTGTATAACGTGCAATTGCACCTGTTTTGCCGCCGCGTGACTCAATATAATCTTCTTTTTCATCACTGAGCTTTCCGTCTGTGCCTATCACACTAACCTTTTTATCTGAATAGTCAAAATTATCCGCATAAAGATACTCGTTATCCGTAACTGTTCCGTTTCCGTTTTCATCAGTATCTAATATTGTTCTGTCTGTTGAGTTTTCAGGTAATTTGCACTCACTTTTCAATTCGTCTTTATTCTGGTCTAATGTCGATACCGTAACAACAGAGAACGGCGAAACCATAACATTATAATATCCCTGTTCATCTGCCGTTATATCGCCTTTATCTGACATATAATTTGAATCAAAAGTACCGTCACCTGCTGCCTTTGTTTCAAAGCACTGCAATGTCTGATTATCTTTTAACTGCATGTTTTTAACTGAAATACGGTAGTTCTTTGTCTTTGCACTGTTGTTAATCATCAAAGTACTAAACTCATCCTTATCAGGTGATGCCAATGTCATATAACTGTCAGCACCGGTTGTACTGTTCACCACACGTCTGTCTCCATTTGCATCATCCTCTCCACAATAACTTGACTGAGGTATAACTCTCCAGATGCCGGCTGTATTATCCTCATTCTCCCAGCCTGTAACGGCAAATTTTGACAAATGGCTCAAAATAGCAGTACCCGCATCATATCTGACATAACCAGACCAAGGGTCTTTTGCTCCAATCAGTTCCTTAGAGGAATACTGTCCTCCCTGGTAAAAAGCACCGATTACAGGCTGATATATAACATGTGTTCTGCGTGATTCAACAAAACTCTTTATAATGTAATTTCCCATCTCTAATGCACTGCCTGTTCCACCAAGTCCTGATGAGTCGGCAATTACATTTCCGCTGTCATCCTTAAATGTTGTATTGTTTGCCGGACGGAATGCACTGTCGGAAAATACAGCCTGATTCTCGCTGTTCCAAACTTCCTTGTCCATTTCATCTGCAATTTTTATAATATCATCCTTTGTGAGAATATCCGCACCGTCCCTGCTTTTACTTGCCACAGAATACGGATAATGCCAGCCTATCGCTGCTACTGCATTTTTGTATTCCTCGTCTGTATACAAGGCATTTACTGCTGTCTTTGCAATCATCTCAGCCTCGTCTGATACAATAAACTTAATCTTTTTATACAAATCTAACGCTTTTGCATCTTTGATGGTATCGCTGTTTTCTTCCTGAATCCACTTTGCAAATTTCTTCACATTCTCAGTGTCAGTCTTATCGCTCCATGCCTCATTTCTGTTAGGATTGATATAGTCTACCATATAACCATATGTCTCATAGGCAGCCATAATGGTATTTTTATACCATTTATACTGCTTTTCCGTAGTATTTGCCCACTTTGGTGTGTTCCATCTTAAGATACTTATTTTAATATTCGGATTAATCTTCTTAGCATCTGCTGCCAACTGAAATCCCGCATTTCTCTTTACATTTGCAGTCTCATCCTCCGTACGCATTGTACAGCTCTCAGCACCTGTAGAATTGTTTCTGTCATTACCCATTTCAATTTTTACATGAGTCATAAGCGGCTTGGAACCACCAAATAAATACTGCAGCATCTCAACATATTTTTCGGGATGCTCAGCCTTATAATCCATCAAAAGGTCAGATGTGGAATTGGCTGTCAAAAGACCAAATCCCTTATAAGTAAGACCGTTTTTATTCTCTTTATTGATATTATTTCCGTCAATTGTAATATCACTTACATTTTCAGCCGCCTGAACTGTCACTTTATCCATATTAATTTCTCCCAACGACAATGCTGATTTATCAGAAATTGCCAGACCAAAGCATAACGCACCTGCAAGAATTTGTTTTATTCGTTTTCTCATACATTTCCTCCATTTTCTTATTTACTATAAATAAATCATGTGATAATGCTACGGATTGCTCATTGCCATATAATTATTGCAATCCCGCAGACACCTATGATTTTATTTTAACTCTTTCTATGTATTGTTCCATTAAACAAGGCGACACTCTTTTGTCTTTTAGCGACTTTTTATTGATATATTCTAAATAATAAGATATACTGTTTCCAAAACCTCAAAGAGCACTCAGATACAAAGGAGACAGACATGATTGCATTTCATTTTCCATTAAATACTTTACCAAAAATAATATACGCAAATGATATTGATAACAATTATGAATTTATACATTTCCAACGTCAGCCCATGGAATTTGTCCTGTTTTACATCGTAAAAGGCAATATGTATATAGAAGAAAATGGAAAAAAATATCATCTCACACAAGGCGACTATATTATTTTAGACCCTAAAAGATGTCATAAAGGTTACAAAACATCAGCCGTCCATTATTTTTATATACATTTCACATGGGAAAATGCCACAGAAACAACGTTGACAGAAACAGAATACATGGAATTGGCAAAATCAAGCCGTACAAATGCCATGAATATATTTCAACGCCAGAATATACTGGAAAATCATTTAATTGTTCCCAAACATTTTAAATCAGGCAGTTCCAATTATAAAAGTATTTACAGAATGTGCCGTGAAATGAAAAAATCATATCATGAAATGCTCGAATATTATCAATGTATTACCGCTGCAAAACTGATAGAATTACTTGGGGAGATAACGAGATTATGTGATGATTCCTTCCTCTCAGCAAAACGTGAATTTGAAAATCAGAACATGACAAATCTATTAGAATATTTAAAAGAAAATTACAAAGAAAAAATTACCGGCAGAGACATTGAGAATGCCCTGCACAGTAATTTTGATTATCTTAACCGACGTTTTAAAAAATATACCGGTATGACGATTTTTCAGTATTTAAATGAATTCCGCATTCTCTGCTCACAGGAAATGCTGCGTTCAAGCCATATCACACTGCGTGAAATTGCTTTAGAAAACGGATTTGTAAACGAATTTTATTTTTCCCGTGTATTCAAAAAAATTACCGGAAATACACCTACCGATTACAGGTTATCTTTTTTAGATTTCCCTGATAAATAATCAGTACACTAGCAGCATTTCAAGCCGTTTTTCCTGCATGCATTATAAAAAACATACAATTCTGTCTCTTCAAAATCCAAATGCTTATCATACTCCTGTTCTGTCGTCTCAAACTCAAGACTTGTTCTGCCGTGGCATTTTATCTTCATCCTGTAACAGCCTTTTTCAGTATGTATACGGTCAATCACCATTATCTTGCTGACCTCAACAATATCATTATACTTTACAATGCTCTTCTTTCCTTTAATACATATTTCCATAGAGGTATCCAGAAAATGTATTGTCATCTGCATAACACCATTCGTTCGCCTATCTACAATATAATAGTAAATGCATACCACCAAAAGAGCAATTATAAAAGCAGCCTCAGGCAGATACTCTTCAACATAATAATTTTGAATATTAAACATTTTCTGGGTAACTGCATAAATTGAAAACTGTGCAGCAAAGCATGCAATAAATAAAATTACAACATGAGTTCCTCTTAGTTTTGTATGAAAAATACTGTTATTTACCGTCACGCGGTATTCATTTTCGGCTGTTTTATCCATTATTTTTTTCCTTTAATTTATCTTTCAGCGCAAATGCTCCAGCAAGCAATGTTCCTGAAATAGAATGCCATGTACATGATACTGCACATATTATAGCAGATTCAGGTGTTGATGCAAACTGTGCTGTTGTAGTGGCAAGATTTGTGGCAAGTCCCGCATTCTGCATACCGACCTCAATAGAGATTGTTCTTTTCTTTGCTGTATTCATTCCGACAAGCTTACCTGCACCATATCCAAGCAAATAGCCAAGTCCGTTATGTAAGAGAACTGCCACAAAGATTACAACACCTGATTCAAAGAATTTAGAACCCTGTGACGAAACAACTCCTCCAACAACACATGCAAGACCGAGAACTGCTATTCCCGGCATAATCTTTTGTAACTCAACAAATGTTTTCTTTTTACCAAACAAGTAGTTGAGCAAAAATCCAAGTGCAACCGGAAGAATTACTGTCTCTACAATAGACACGAACATAGGCAATGCCTTAATTGAGATATGTGTTCCGCTTGCAAGGAAAGATACTAAAAGCGGTGTCATAAACGGAGAAAGGATTGTTGATACAGTTGTCATGCCGACTGAAAATGCAACGTCTCCGCCGCAAAGGTAAGACATAATATTTGATGATACACCTCCCGGACAGCATCCTACAAGAATAAGACCAAGTCCTATCGCATCTGAAAGTCCGAGTACCTTTGTAATTCCTAATGCAAGAAACGGCATTATAAGATACTGTGCAATTGCACCGACACATATATCAAACGGTCTTTTTGCCAATATTTTAAAATCCTGTGCAGTCAGTGTAAGACCCATACTAAACATAATAATTCCAATAATTATCGACTGAGTTGTAAATTTATTTGCTGCAAAATCTACAAACAACTTATAATTTACCCAAGACATAATGCCTGGTACAAAGAATGTTATAACAGCGATTGCTATTACAACAATTGAAGTGTAATCTGATAAAAATTTGCTAGTCTTTTGTAATACTTTCATTTTGTTCCTCCTTGTATATGTCCACTAAAAAAGTCCCTTCTTCAGTCATCTGACTAAAAAAGGGACGAATATCATCCGCGTTACCACCCTAATTTTGTAGTAATAAACTACAACTCTCAAGCATACCAGCATATGCCATCCATATAACGGTGGATACCGGCGAGGTCTACAAACTTCTATAAAGCTTTCAACCCGCTTCTCAAAGATGATATCCTAATCTGGTCATTACCTGTTTACACCGGCCACAGGCTCTCTGTAAATAAATCCACATCAGGCTTTGTTCTCATCAACGAATTTCGGTGAACATATTTTGTTTTATTTACTAATGTATTATAATACTCAGCAATTATATGTCAAGACTTTTTTTGAATGAATTATTTTCGCTGTGGCACTTTAACGCAGAGATTGATGTGTACAAACCACTCAAGTATTTACCCATACTTCCATTCAGGTATGCTCAGACAATCACAATATCCTTTACTGTCTAAATCTAACTTCTCATGAAATATAAGTCTGTACAAAATTTTATTCTTCCTGCGAAAACTGCTGCTGTTCCTTTATCTTCTCTGCTGCCGAAATCAGATTAAATTTTCATGAATCGCACTAATAATCTTATCAATCTCCAATGGCTTTGCCAGATTTGCATTCATTCCTGCTATGATACACCTCTCTGCATCTTCCTTAAACGCATTTGCTGTCATTGCTATAATAGGAATTGTCTTTGCATCAGGACGCTCCATTGCCCGTATTTTTTTAGAAGCAGTCAGACCATCCATCACAGGCATCATGATATCCATGAGAATTACATCAAAGGTTTCCTGTACATTATTTGAATAGATTTCGCTGTCGCGAAATCTATTCAAATAAATAATTTCCGGCAAAAATAATACCTGATAATGCTAAAGCAAAGCCTAATCCAATTCAAGGGAGTCTGAAATATAAAAATAATACCCATGTTTTTTGCAATATTTTTCTATTTTACGAGTTAATTTCCGGCTGGTTGTGTATTCCAACAAATACACTTCAACACCATCTGCTTTGCATGCTTTAAGATATTTGCAGAAATAATCTCTCTCCTGCTTTTTCTGCTCACTGAATGTTCCTTTATCAAAATCAATACAACTCCATACAGTCTCCTGATTTATGCCTGTCATAATATTATTAATTGTACCATAATGTTCCTTATATTTCATGACGTAAGTATCTCCACCATTGATAATGACTTTTTTCCCAAATGTCATGATATTTTTCAAAATCACTGTAAGTCCATCAAAAATGCTCTTTCGTGGAGCATAATAATATACGTCACAATTATCAATAAAAAAACCATCAATACCTTTTTTATATAGTCCCCGTGCCAGTTTTGTCATAAATTTCTGCCAATTCGGACTGGCTACATTCACCCATTGTTCCTCATCCCAATGCTCATACTTACCAATTGCCAGTTTCTTATAAGTTGTATAATATTTTCTAAAATTCTCAATAGATCCAATATTCAGATATGTATATACCTTTGTTCCATTTTTATGAAGTGATTCAATATCCCTTTTTTTAAAATATTGTGCGTCAATCACAACCGTTTTATATTTTTTTATCTGCTCCATTGCTGAGGAATCTGCGCTCAAAAAGACACCATACTCCTTTTTCGCCAACGTCTTTGTCTTATAAGCTTTTGCTAAGAAACCCATCATAGTAAAAAGCAGAACAAATACTAAAAACAAAACTACTGTTCTTTTGATTTTTTTCTGTAAAATATTTAACATCCCCTTGTATCATTTTTATTTGCAGCTGTAAATAAAATATTTTCTTCCATGCTCTTGTACAGCACCGATTTTATTATAAAAACAAATTGACGGTATATTCCATTCAAGACAATTCCATTCTATTTTTGAGTACCCCTCCTGCCTGACAAATTCTTTTATTTTTGAAAAAAACTCTGTTCCCAATCCACAGTTACGGTATTTTTCATCCAAAAACAAATCTTCCAAATGAACTCCTGCCTCCCCGGCAAACGAGCCGAATACCGGATAATAAATAACGTATCCTATTATCTCATTATTGTATTCAGCGAGCAATACTGTCGCTACTTTCTTTTCAAAAATCCAATAATACAAATCTTCTTTTGAAGCCGTCATGTCCTGAGGTCTTTTCTCATAAACTGCCAAACCTTTTATCATATTTTGTATCTCTGATATATCTTTTTCAGTTGCTTTTCTTACATTAAATTTTTCATTCATTCTTTATCTGTTCCCCTTTGCATTCCACCATACAACACTTTTACTCTTATAACTTATTCTGCCAAATGCTATAGACTTGATACTACATTGATTGGAGTTCCCTCCATAAACTTCTTTATATTATCCGCCAGAATAGAAACCAACCGCTGTCTTGTCTCAAGTCCTTTCCATCCCATATGAGGTGTTAAAAGGACATTGTCCATAGTATAAAGAGGGCTGTTTTCTTCAGGTGGTTCAGTTTCCTGAACATCAAGTCCGGCTCCTGCAATCGTACCATTTTCCAATGCTTCTATAAGAGCAGCCTCATCAATAAGCGCACCTCTTGAAGTATTAATGACAAACGCTGATGGCTTCATAAGTGATAACGTCTCTCTGTTGATCATATGTTTTGTGCTTTCTGTCAATGGACAATGCATAGAAATATAATCACTATTTTTAAGTAATTCCTCAAGTGATACATAGCGGATACCTTTCTCATCCTCTCTTGGTGTCCGCGTGTAAACAAGTATGCTCATGTCCAGTGCCTGTGCAATCTGCATGACTTTCCTGCCAATATGTCCTGCCCCTATAATACCAAGTGTTTTACCGTTTACCTCAACATGTGGCACCTGAAGATTTCCTGTAAAATTGTCATGGTTTCCACATGCCAGCATCTTCATCTGTACCTGCCTCACAAATCATTTTAACAGATTCCGGAAATCTCTGTATCATTTCTTCACTCACAGCCATCTCCTTTGTCACAATGATTTCTGCACCCTGAATACGTTCTAACAACTGCTTTTCGGTTGTATCATCATATACTGTAACATTAGAAGATAAAATGGAAAAATCCAACTTACCATCAAAATTCATTTTCTTTGCATTTAATACCACACATTTCTCGTTCATATCTATTTCTCCCATTATCCTTATAAATTCTATTGATTGAATATCTAATAATTTTCTAAATTTTACATAGCTACACATGACATAATTACGCTATAAGTATATCATGGAATCTGCATAACACGCAATGCCGTATACTCTCTCAAATACATTCCTCTACGCATCTCATCTATTCCATTATATAGATTATGCTTTGAAAAGATATCTTTAATTTCAGCTATTTGAAGCCATCTTGGTTCCATACCTGCTTGCCTCTCTTCCTCCGTTTGTTTTATTTGAGTTGTACCTACTGCTTTGCAGATAAAATACTTATTAACCCATTTCCAATTTTCATAGTATTCATCAATTTCTAACAAAAAACGCAAAGGTTCCACTTCTATACCTGTTTCTTCAGCAATTTCTCTAATACAACACTCTTCATCACTTTCATTATCTTCCACACCTCCGCCCGGAATCATCCACTGATTTGTTTTTGTTTCATATGAAAGTAACATATGTTCCCCATCTATAACTATACCTCTACAAGCGGTTCTGGTTTTATCCCAACTCCCCAAATAATTTTCGCCAACAATATCTATAATTTTCACTTTCGTCCTCCTTAATTCATATCTTGTTCCAGTAAAATTTCGCCTGTATTTGTAGAAATACCAAGATTTCCCTGAAAATCAACATCGGTCACATGAACAATTTCTTCTTTTGTCTGTAAAACGATTTTGCCACTATATGTTTTAGGTATTTTAATTAAAAACTGAGCATCCTTCTTTAGATCTATCATTGTTTTCTGAGCTCGTTGTTTTTGTTCTCTGTCTGTTATTTTTCTTTGAACCGCTAATGGCAGACTTGCGATCATTTCCTGACAAATCGTTTTAAATGCTGTATAGTCAAATATTTCTATATCTGGCAATGATATTTCAAGGGCAATAGTAACCTGGAAAAACATGATTTTAAAACAGGAAATAAATTTTATGAAAGTATCAGGGATTTGGAAGCATATAAAGAAATCATAAATCTACTTGAAAAATAAACTTTTGTTCTGATATTTATAGACACCCATGTACAACTTTTTCATAAAAAATGTCGTACATGGGACTTTCTGATGTGTAATAAATTTGTCGCAATCCCCATAGCCGCATAATGTTAACGCTAATGATATATCTGTTGACTCCATAACAAAATTTGTGTATAATTTTGTTATCATACTAGGAGGTGTTTTTATGCCCGTAATCAAATCAAGTGCTGATTTAAGGAATAATTACAATGAAATTTCTACATTTTGTCATAATTATCCTGAACCAGTTTTCATTACGAAGAATGGAAAAGGTGATCTTGCTGTTATGAGCATTGAAGCCTACGAAGAAATGAACAGCCGCTTTGAACTTTACAGCAAGATTAAGGAAGGAATGGACGATATTGCCACAGGCAGTACAAGACCATTTTCCGAAGCTATGGCTGATATCAGGAGCCGTCGCAGTCGATGAGCTATCAGGTTCATATCACTTCCACCGCAGAGCATGATATTATGCGTGCTGCGGATTACATCGAATTTACCCTAAAAAATCCCACTGCCTCAGATAATCTGTTAGATGTTGCGACTGAACAGATAGGCTCATTAGCCGACCTGCCACAGAAGTTCCGTCTGGTAGATGATCCGTTACTGGCAAGCTTGGGCATTCGTTTTGTGATAATCAATAATTACCTTGCCTTTTATACGATTGATGAAGAAAAGCAGACTGTAATCATAGTCCGATTTCTCTATCAGAAAAGTAACTGGACTTCCATTCTTCGACAGGGATTTTCCCTCATTTAAGGAACCTGTTTTTATGCAGGTTCCTTTTTCGTGTATTGCTTTAAAAACAGCCACATCCCCGCCAGCACTAGAAAAGAGATGATGCACATAAATATTTTTTCATTTTCATTTCAAAACCCTCCTTCGTTTCTTAAAATACATTGATTACATTACTTCCTTCTCTTACAAATGCAATAAACTGATGTAATTGTGCCGTACAGGTCACCCATTTTTTCCCTTCATACACCTCCTTTGTATTGACATCAATCCAGCTTCCTTCCGGAAGATACACTTCACGCCCAGTCTGCCCCTGAGCCGAAATTGGAGCAAATAATATGTCTTCCCCAAACATATACTGATCCTCCAGTGTATAACAAACTTCATCTTCGTAATAATCAAAAAACATTGGACGCATAATGGGAGCACCCGTCTCCGAAGCCAAATCCATATAGTGGCAGATATAAGGGCGTAATCGTTCACGCAGTTCGACCAGTCCTTTTAATATTTTGTAGTTTTCTTCTCCAAAACTCCATATTTCGTTGTCACCGCCGCTTCTTTCTTTCACATCCGGATGGCGGTCCTTTTGATTTTTTGTTCGCAGCCGTGAACCGTGAAGGCGCATAACCGGACTAAATACCCCAAATTGTGCCCATCGCACAACAAGTTCCTTGAAATAATCGCTTTCAATATCACCCACAAGAAATCCGCCAATATCACTATTCCACCATGGGATACCGCTCATTGCCATAGAAAGTCCTGTTTTTACACTCATACGAAGTGCTTCAAACGTTGACATAATATCCCCATTCCATACAAGAGAGCCAAATTTCTGCGTTCCCGGATAAGCGGCACGAGTGAGCAGGATAATATCCGTCTCACCTTCAGATTTAAGCCCTTCATAAAACATTTTACTGTAATAATAAGGATATAACATTGCACTTTGTGCGCCATTTCCAGCATAGAATTTCAAATTCGAATATTGCTGCGGATGCACTTCAGGCTCTGCCTCATCCAGCCAAAATGTGCGAATTCCATATTTATAGTAATTTTCTTTTACTTTGTCCCATACAAAACTTCCTGTTTTCGGATGTGTTACATCAATAAATGTCTGCTGTCCGTAAAATTCAAATGTCCCATACTGCCCGTTTTCCGTGCGCACGAGCATGTTCGCTTCATTCATCTCCTCGTAGTTTTCACTCTTTGGGTTAATCGTAGGCCAAATTGATACAACCGGTTCAATTTTCATTTCTTTCAATTCCCTGCACATTGCCGCCGGATCCGGCCAATACTCCGGATCGAATTTCCATTCTCCCTGCTCTGTCCAGTGAAAATAATCAATAACAATAGCTGTTATCGGAATTCCTCTCTTTTTATATTCTCTGGCAACTTCCAACAAATCCTCCTGACTCTCATACCGAAGCTTGCTCTGCCAGAATCCGGCTGCCCACTCTGGAAACTTCGGGGCATATCCCGTCAAATCGCAATATATTTTCAACACATCCGCGGGAGTTTCACCTGCATAAATCAAATAATCAGCCTGATAGGCACTATCTGCCACCCACATCGTATGATTGTTTGTTGTTTCACACCGTCCCGGTGCCGGGTTGTTCCATAAAAATCCATATCCAAATGAAGAATATACAACCGGAACTGCTGACTTTGTATTATAATGCTGCAAATTACAGGTGCTTCCTTTCCGATCGAACTGATTCTCCTGTTCTTGTCCGAGACCGTAAAAATGTTCCCCTTCATTTGCATCAAAAATAACTTTAATCTGATAATGATCTCCCTCAGTATGTACATTTCTTCCCGTATATTCCCCTTCAAACTTTGTATGAAGAATTTGCCTGTCTTTCCGATAATAGGAAATAATTCCCCCATACCATGGCTGTCCTGCTTCAATGGTAGCAGATACCATTCCATTACGGATTGTTGCCACTTTTTCATCTCCTTCTACAAAACATTCACTCTCACTGGCCGGTGGCAATAATGTCCAATTTTCATCAAGAAGCTTTGAATTTTTTGTAGAACGGCAGCGAAGGCAGTTTTCTCCATATGCCTCTATCACTGTCAGTTCATCCCGTCGCTCAAAAATCAGTTTATCCTTTAAAATTGTAATTTTTCCCATTTCGTGCACCTCCACTGGATTCTCTTTCTTATACTAATATTATATTGCTTTATATCAGCAATTTCTTTAACTATATTATCATATATTTACACTATTTTGATATTATGGTAATATGATATTAGGAGTAAACGGTCTAAGTGCCATTATGCTTACACAAAAGACATTTAACTTCATAATATTGAAACAAATAAAAACCTGAAAGGATGTGATACCTATGCAACCAGACAAATCTTCTTATCTGATTGAGCAAATTTTACACCAGACTCAATCCCGTCCTTTTTCCCTACACCATACAGTTGTTTACCCAAACATGACATCTGCCTTATACCTCCACTGCCATTCCGAGATGGAATTTTTCTACCTTGAGCAAGGAAATGTACAGTTCCAGATTGAAGATGCTAAATTTACTTTGCAGGCAGGCGATGCCATTTTTATCCCACCAAACCTACTCCACAGCGCAAAACGTATGGGTGATCCAACAGAAGATTGTTCCTTTTATGCGATTGTTTTCTCTCTCAAAATGATTATGGATATAACTCCATCTTATTGCGAACATTACTTTTATCCAGTTTTATACAGTGCTTCCAATTGTATGCTCCCGATTCATTCTTCTGAGGAATGGCAATTCCATATTCTGGAACTTTTAAAAAATATTTTTATACAATCTAACACCCAAATTGAAGATTGTGAACTTATATTGCGTGGCAACCTTCTTATTATTTGGCAACTCCTGTACAATCACCATATGGCACAAATACAAATGAACCATTCCTGCCACCAAACATATCCGCAGCTACGGGAATGTGTTGATTTCATATCGAATCACTATATGGAAAATATATCCCTGAAGATTCTTTCCCATAATGCAGGACTTAGTGAGGGACATTTTTGCCGCCTGTTTAAAGATTTTACCGGATTTACGCCTTTCCAGTATATTAACCGGAAACGAATTACAAAAAGTTGTGAATATCTGACCCAGAGCAACAAAAAAATAGCTGAAATTGCAACCCTTTGTGGGTACAACAACATCAGCTATTACAATCGTGCCTTCCTACAGCTCATGCAGGAAACACCCTCCTCGTATCGTAAGCATTTTATTCACACTTAAGTTTTAATCAGTCATAACATTTTTACACAGCTTTGAGTTTCCCCATTTTTCAAAAGGAATCCTTTTATGCCTGAGTGTGTTCTGGCAAGGACACGCTCAATGGCATAACCTAATCCATAAAAAATAAATTTTTTCAGATTAATAATTTAATGAAAATCCATTGATAAATTCATCTTCTACTTCTTCCATAATAACGTCATATTCTTTTGTAGTAAGATTGTAAGCATATATGCCCCTTGTATCCCCCTTCCATCCTAAGAAATACAGAATATTGTCATAGAGAGCCATTTGATCCATTATATAAAAAGGCAGTTTCAGTCTTACACTCTTTTTTGTATCTAAATTTACCTCATAGATTTTATGTTTCTGTCTGGTAGTAACTCCATTTGGTGCACAACTTAATATCAGCTTTTTTCCCTCACACGCTATTCCGTCTATATAATATTTCGTTTCATAAACAGTTTCTGTCTTTTTTGTCTCCAAATCGAGCATGGCAATTTTAGAAGGTGCATTACCACCTTCTACGTCATCTGCTTCTCTCATTTCATTGTCTGAATAATGAGAGAAAACTATTTTATTTTCCTTTGGAACCGTACTTACCATCCATGTGAAACGGTCATCTTTCTTATCGAACATAACGCGGCTGCAATTCTGAAACTCCGCATCACAAACAATTGGTTCAATACAGTAATGGTGTAGCAATTCAGCTGCCATAAAATATTGTTCCCCGCACTGGATCAAATAATTAAAATCACAAAACTGATTCGTCTTTTTTTCTCCGGTTCCATTATTATCTAAATAAATTTGGTTTCCTTTCCCTTTTCCGCTAAAGGCCGAATAGTATATCTTATCATTTCTGGTTGAATACAGAGTAAGTGGATGTGAAGAAGTATATGACACCGTTCCTTTTTGTTCCAGTTTCTTTTCTTCAATATCATAAATAAAGCATTTGCTGCTCATCCCTGATTCAGATTCCTCTGAATAAAACGACCGGGTAATACTCAGATAGGGGGCAAGCTTGTTTGTTTCTGTATTATCGGTATGAATGGGGGCAACTTCTTCCGAAGTCCCCCCACAAGCTGAACATAACATACAGAAAATTAATATCATTGAGATCATTTTAACTTTTTTCATGGATATTCTTTCTCCTAATATGTATAGGTGTATTTAGCTGCTTTTTTTATATTATTATACTTTTTCGATTTTAGGTATTGACTATAACTAGCTGGTCTTTTCGGTTGGTTAATTATTATTTCTGATAATGACAACATTTGCATCGCACCGAATAGCATCATCAAGTAATTTTGTGTTCTTTGTCACATCCAGCCTGCTCAACTGGTTACCGTAACACTGTAAAGTTTTCAATGCTGTGTTCTTTGTCACATCCAGACTCCTCAACTGGTTATCGCTACAAGATAAATATGTCAATGCTGTGTTCTTTGTCACATCCAGACTTGTCAACTGGTTATTGTTACAATATAAGTAATGTAATGCCGAAAATTTTTCTGTACTTAATTCTCCTTTAAGTTCAACTTTTCTCCAGTCTATTCCTACTAATCTACCATTTTTCCAAGTATATTGCTTGCTATTTTGTATATCTTCACTAAGCTCGCTCGACGCACCTTGTTTTTTCTGTTCAGCAATCAAATTTTTTAATGCTTCTGCATCATTGGTAGAATTTGCAAGGGGTGTTGCAGATGGTGTTGTTGTGACAGGCGGTGCAGGTGTTGTTTTGGAAGTTTTCACATTCTTAACGGTAACTTTACACGTCAATTTTTTCTTCCCCACCATTGCCTGTACTTTTGCAGTTCCCTTTTTCTTGCCTTTAACAGATACCGCTACTTTACCCTTTTTCTTTAAGGAGATGTACTTCTTCCCAGACAGGATTTTCCACTTTACCTTTTTCTTTGTGTTCTTGACCTTGAGCGTTTTACTCTTTCCCTTTGTGACAGTCAATTTTTTATTGCTTAGGCTGACTTTCTTTGCCGCTGATACCTCACTTGCAGGTATCATGCCAAGCAACAAAGCAAAAGCGAGCAGACAAGCAGTCAGTTGTTTTTTTCTTCTCATTATTTTTCGTTCCTCCTGGTCGTAAAAATTAGTTGATATTACAAAAACAAGATAATTATATCATATTATATTTTCACGCGTCAAATTGATCTTCTCACCTACTGCACAACAAGTTAATAAACCACATAATAGTGACAAAGAAAAACCGACTACGCAGGAGCATTTCTACTCTTGTGTAGTCGGTTGTTTTCGTTTCCGTTTGAAGGCTTCGCTCAAAAATAATCGTTTTTCAGAAAATCCCTAAGTGAAGTCCCAAAAGAAGTCTCCTTTTGTTCATGCCGTATAAGCCCAAAGGTTATATGTCTTATTTTTCATCCTTTTCGCTAAGCAAATCTTTCATGCTCTTAACACTGATTGCCAAGGTTGATGTATTATGCAAAAGTGCTGACGTTGCCGGCTGCATAACACCACCAATCCCACACAAAATCAATCCGGTATTAAAACCAACAATCTGTCGGTAATTTCCATGAATCCGCTTTACTAACGCATTGCTTAACCGTTTTAAGGTAACTAGTTCTTCCAGATTGTCGCCCGCAATGGTAATGTCAGCAATCTCCCGTGCCATCTCTGCACCATCACAAATTGCAATTCCGACATCTGCTGCAGAAAGTGCCGGCGAATCGTTTACACCGTCTCCAATCATGATAACTTTACGTCCAGCTTGATGTTCTTTTTCCACATATGACGCTTTGTCTTCCGGAAGTACTTCCGAATAATACTCATCAACGCCAACTTTAGCCGCAACCACTTTCGCAGTCCGCTCGCTGTCTCCTGTCATCATAACAATTTTAGAAAGCCCGCACTTGCGAAGCATGGAAACAACCTGCGGTGCCTCCTCGCGGATTGGATCCGTAATCGCAATGACAGCAGCCAAAACACCATCAATCGCCAGATACAAATGCGAACATTCACCCGAAAGGGATTCAAACAATTCTTCTTTTCCCTGTGGAATCACACATTGTTCATCTTCAAATACAAAATGATAACTTCCGATGATTACTTTCTTGTCCTGAATCCGCGAAGAAATACCATGTGCTACGATATATTCCACTTTGGAATGATTTTCTTCGTGAACAAGTCCTTTGTCCATCGCCGCGCGTACAACAGCTTTTGCCATCGAATGAGGAAAATGTTCCTCTAAGCATGCGGCAATTCTTAAAAGTTCATCCGGTTCTTCATCACAGAACGAAATCACATCGGATACAACCGGCTGTGCTTTTGTAATCGTTCCTGTCTTATCAAACACAATTGTATCTGCCTCTGCTATTGCCTCTAAGAACTTTCCACCTTTGACGGTAATGCCATGTGACTGTGCTTCGCGCATTGCTGACAAAACAGAAATCGGCATAGATAATTTCAGCGCACAGGAAAAATCCACCATCAGTACAGAAAGTGCTTTGGTAACATTTCTCGTCAAAAGGTAAACAAGACCGGTTCCTGCCAATGTATACGGAACCAAACGGTCTGCCAGATGCTCTGCCCGACTTTCTACCGTTGATTTTAATTTTTCCGTTTCCTCTATCATGGCAACAATTTTTTCATATTTTGTTGTGCCGGAATTCTCTTTAACCTCAATCAGAAGTTCTCCCTCTTCAAGCACCGTTCCGGCATAAACATAACCTCCCGGTTTCTTCGCAACCGGAATTGCCTCGCCGGTAAGAGAGGCCTGATTCACCATGCCCTCTCCTTCTTTGATTACGCCATCAAGCGGAATGACATTTCCCATATGCACGGTCACACAATCACCTGTCTCTATCTTCGAAACATCCGTAAGAACCTCTCTGCCATCCACATTAAGCCATACTTTACTTACATTTAATGACATTTTCTTTGCCAAATCATCCACTGATTTTTTGTGAGTCCACTCCTCCATGATTTCTCCTAAATCAAGAAGGAACATAACAGAACCTGCCGTTCCATAATCGCCTCTTACAATTGACGTTGTAATCGCGATACCATCAAGCAGCGGAACTTCAATCTTTCTCCTGCCTACACAAGACAGAGCCTTCTTAATGTAAGAAAGCGATTTTGCCAAAACAAGTCCGGTTCGTATCGGAGCCGGAACAAAAAGTTTACTTCCCATACGAAGCACAACACGGTTCACTAATTTGTCCCAATATTTCCGGTTCATCGCACGGCCGGAGCGGGCAAGTGTCTCATCTTCTTCTACCTTCCGTCTATAATAGTAAGTTTGCAGATAAGAGAGAAGGAGCTGTCTTTCTCCTGCATAGGTAATTACTACATCACTTGTTCTCTCATAAACTTTAGCAGTCAAAATCATATCCTGTGCTGCCAAATCATACTCCAGTTTATCCGCCTGCAAATCCGTCATTTCATTTGTCATTACATGAATACGCATTCTGCCACGCATATTATGCAAAACTTTAAATTTCATATCTATCACCTCTTTTAGATATACAAAAAACACCCGTGCAAACCGACAGGTGTTTTTTGATAAGTATCTTATTCTTCTGTCTGACTTTCATCTGCATATGAAGTTTCCTGTGTTTTACGCTCTTCATTAATCTGCTGTGCTTCTGCATAAATGTCACCAGCATTTTCCTGAACCGTCGTAACCGTCTTCATAACAGATTCTTTTGCACGGAGAACAGCAGCGGTACATTTTGTATATACATTCTTTGCGTCTTTGCTGGAAAGAATTTTCACTCCTGCTGTACCAAGGAGCAGACCTGCTGCAAATAATCCCGTATGTTTTCCGTTAATTTTTTTCAATAATTTCATCTTAACGACACCTCCGTTTTATCCATTTCTTGAAAAATATTATAGTCCTCTTTCAAGAAATGTCCACCCCGTTTTTTATTATTGATAATTTTTATCAGCAAGAAAACTATTCTTTTTACTCCACTCTCTTTAATGCTTCATCAAGAGGAATCTTTCGGATTCTTCTAAAGTCAAAGAGCATGACAACCAAATAGCCAACAAAAACAAACGCAAACATCTTGAAATAATCCAAAGGTCCCATAATAAAAGTGAACCATCCGCTCATGCTTTGCAGCATAACCGTCCATACACTCCGCATCACAAGGGTTCCAACCAAAACACTCAGTGCCGCACAAATGATCACAACAATCGTTGTTGCAAGAAGATATAATTTTGCTATTTCTCCGTCTGTATAACCGAGAATTTTTGTCATAGATATCGCTACCTCATTTTTCTCAATGATGATTTTTGTCAACAAATAAATCAGTACGGCCGACAAAACCACACATAAGAACTGGAAGTACAGCATATAAGATCCCATCGTATGATCAAGCTGGTTACTCATCTTCGTAATCTCTCTCTCCGTAATCACCGTTGCAATATAATCCTTTTTCACATCTTTTATTTTTGTATTTGTAAAAAATCCATCAAATGCATCCTCGTCTTTGTCAAATACCGTCCGATACTGCTCAATCGGCATAAAGACCGCAATACTTTGTGAGTGTTCAAAAAAGCCTTTTACTTTGAACAAATATTTCTTTTTCTCGTATTTCGCATTGAGTGTAACCGTATCACCAACAGCTACATCATACTTATCACTAAACGGCTTGGAAATGTAAACTTCTTTCTCTTTTAAATTCTTTGCATCCGGCAGAGAAATATACTTACTCGTATCTTCTACACCGTATATTGACACTTCTTCATCCAAGGCATCCGTCTTATACAACAGAGAATCCATACTGAATTTTTCTGCATCGGAATTTTTCGTTGTAATTTCTTTGCCCGTTTCATCTTTATAACTTTTCAGTACATACTGGTAATCAGCAAACATCATATCCTTTGTATTATCTTTGTAATACTGTAAAGTAGACGGCATTCCGATTGCCATTGCTAACATAATAGAAATAAAAGCAATTCCCACAAACAATATTAAATAGTTCGGTATGTTCTGGAAAATAATACGCAGACGAAAACGGCTCAAAAAGTTCCATCTCGGCAGACGCATTGCTTTCTTTCGTTTGTTCTTTTTCAAATCACAGCGCAGAAACTGCAATGGTGTATGACGCAGCATCCGTATAAGAACCAATAAATTAATAACAAACATAAGAACAACCGGAATAATCGTTGTCTTTATAAATGCATCCGGATTCCATAAAGTCACATATGTCGGCAGACTGTAGTTACTGTAATACATATAGACAATTAATTCTTTAAACACCGTGTAACCTAAAATATTACCGATAATGGCAGACACAAATGTCACAATAACAGGAGCCGCCAGATAATGTCTTACAAGTTCTCCTTTTGTGTAACCGGACGCACGAAGCGTACCAACCGTCATTGACTCTTTCTTAACCGTATTACTAATTGTCACGGCAAAAATAAAGGCAATAATCACAATAAGCACATCCAAAATCACGCCGCCCATTGCTAAATCCGACCCCATATCGTCTGTTGCAAAGGTAATTGCCGGATTGGCATAAGCCGGTGTATAATCCTCCACCTGATTGCCGGAAGTAATCACCTCTTTATATAAATCATCTAGAAAATCGTCCGACATTTCTTTCTCATCCACATCATCTGCCGGTCTTTTATCATAACGCCATGCGTAGTTATAATGGCATGCACCATTTAACCGTTCCCATCCCTCTTTTGTCACCATTGCCACATCAAATGTTATGGCATCAAACATCAAATCTGTGCTTTTTTCATGCAGCGTCGCATAATTGACATACGCAATCAGACCTGAAACTTCATATTTCTCACCACCGGCACTAATCGTATCGCCAACTTTAATTCCTGCATTGTCCGCATGCATACGGTCAATTGCAATTTCATTTTTATTTTCCGGAAGTTTTCCGTCTAAAACACTTGCTAGATTGACCTCATCATTTTTTTGAAAAACGCGGATGGTTCCCTCTTTCTTTCCATCTCCATCTTTATCCTCATTTAAATTGTAATAAAAATCCTCGTATATCGTGGCAGAAAGCGAATCAAAAGTCCCTTTTTTTGCTTTTTTTGAAAGCTCAAAATGTCCATCTTCGCAAATCGACTTTTTCGTATTCTCGGTTGCCGCTGTCAGCATACTCTCATTTGCCACATACATACCGGCAATACAGCCAATCACAAAAATCATAAACAGACTGACTAAGAGATATTTGCTCCAATCCCCTTTTAATTCTCTCGGCACACGTTTAATTAATGGATTTTTCGTCTTGTTTTTCTTCATCCCATTCATCCTCCTACCATTCCAAATCCATTGCCGAAATCTTCTGCTCATTGATATCATTGTGTCTTACGCTTCCATCACGCAGCTTAATCACATGGTCTGCCATATGACGGATTGCCTCATTATGAGTTACCATAATAACGGTATTTCCGTATTTTTTGTTTACATCTTCAATCAATTTCAAAATTTCTTTTGACGTGTTGTAATCAAGTGCTCCGGTTGGCTCATCGCAAAGTAAGATATCCGGATTTTTTACAATCGCACGTCCAATGGAAACTCTCTGCTGCTGACCACCGGAAAGCTGATTTGGCAGTTTATAGCGGTGCTCATACAGCCCCAGTGTATGTAAAAGATCATCAATATCCAAAGAATCATCAGACAAATAAGCTCCTACTTCAATATTCTCTTTCACATTCAGATTGGCAATCAGATTATACATCTGAAATACATATCCAAGATGTGTTCTGCGGTACCGGGTTAGTTCTTTTTCCCCTAAATCCTCTAATTTATCACCATGAATTGCAATATAACCTGAATCGGCAGAATCAATTCCCCCAATAATGTTTAACAAAGTAGACTTTCCTGAACCGGATGGTCCTAACAATACACAGAACTCCCCTTTGGCAACAGAAAAATTCATTCCACGAAGTACCTCCTGTCTGGTTTCTCCGCTTCCGAAGCCTTTCTTTAAGTCCACAATCTCTAAAAACTTACTCTCCTGATTTGACATAATTACTCCTTTCATGCAACAATCTCTTTCTTAGTTAGTCATCACTAACTATTATGACATATTTTTCTATTATCGCAAGCAGGTTGATGATAACATTTATCAACAGGAATAATAATAAAGGCTGTAAATGACGTCAATTCACATTGACACATTTACAGCCTGTGTATTCCTTATTTTGTATTTACTTCAACAATTCTTTAAAGTTCCTAATATTCTCTAGAACATTGCCTTTAAATATTTTTGTACCGGCAACAAATACATTAGCCCCCGCCTGTTTAATCTCCTCAATATTCTGAAGATTGACGCCGCCATCAACTTCGATATCAACAGAAAGATTTCTCTCATCAATAATTGAGCGAAGCTTTGCAATCTTTGAAAATGTTCTTGTGACAATTTTTTGTCCACCATACCCCGGATATACTGTCATAACCAAAACCATGGATAACTTGTCCAAAAACGGAAGAACCACATCAATATCCGTATCCGGGCCAAGTGCCACCGCCGCTTTGGCACCACATCGACGTATCTCGTCAATTGTTGCTTCCAAGTCATCACAGGCTTCTGCATGAACCGTGATTCCATCCGCACCAATTCCCGCAAACCGCTCCACATGCTTAATCGGATTTACAATCATTAAATGCACATCAAAAAACAGGTCCGTACACTCACGAAGCCCTCTTACTATTGTTGTACCAAATGACAAGTTTGGTACAAACACCCCGTCCATTACATCAATATGAATATAGTCTGCTCCGGCGCTTTGCGCGGTCTTCACTTCCTGACCTAAACAAGTAATGTCCGCCGCCAGAATTGATGGTGACAATTTGTATGTCATTTCTTATTCCTCCAATTCCCTCGTCGTTCGCATTCAGCAAGCTCGTTAAATATCTGCACGTAGTTCTCATAACGAGTCTCACCGATTTCACCTCGTTCCCTGGCCTCTTTTACCATGCAGCCAGGTTCATGAATGTGAGTACAACCCCAATATTTGCACTGCCCCTCATAGGGCAGAAATTCGGTAAAATACCTTCGCAGTTCCTCTTTCTCCACCTCCGGCGGCTTTAAGGAACTAAATCCCGGAGTATCAAACAAAAACGTCTGATTCCCCAGAGAATAAATTTCAGAATGTCTTGTGGTATGCCGGCCTCTGCCGATTTTTTCACTTACAGAACCGGTCACAGAAGCCGCCTGCGGGCATAAACGGTTTAAAAGGCTGGACTTTCCCACGCCGGACGGCCCGGCCAAAACCGTTGTTTTCCCTTCCAGACATTGTTTTACTTTATCAATTCCCATATTTTCGGTATTGCTGATTGTCAATACCTCATTTGCGCATTTTTCATAAATTGATAAAAAATGCTTTTCTTCCTCCTCAGACACCATATCCTGTTTACTGAAACAGATAATGGTCTCTACATTCTGCCATTCCATCATAAGCAAAAAACGGTCTAGCAGATTAAGATTCGGCATCGGATTTGCCATCGCAAAAACGATAAGTGCCTGATCAACGTTTGCCACCGCCGGACGAATCAACTCATTTTTTCTCGGTAAAATCTCCTCCAGATTTCCAAGATGCTTCTCTTCATCCAGCACACAAACCGTAACATTATCTCCAACTAAAGGTTTAATTCCCTCTTTTCGGAAACTTCCTTTTGCCTTACATTCATACAGTTTGTCATCTTCACACCAGACATAATAAAATCCGGCAATTCCTTTTACGATTTTCCCTCTCATTAATCCGCAACTTTCTTAAAGGTTACGTTGTAGGAATCCACACGCTTGGAATCCTTGTATACAATCAGTTCGCCCTGAGAGCCGCTAAAGCCGGTGACTTCATCGCCGGAAAGTGACAATGGAAAATCCATATGTGTCAAACTGCGGTTCAAAATAGTCTTTGTCTGACCATCCTGATTTAAAACAATTTTAATCGTTGCTGCCGGGTCAGTCTCGTAATCAAACGGACTATCAATGCGAATTGTCCCCGACATCTTATAGGTATAGGTTTTTTCCGGTCCAAGGCTGATTGTAACATTCACCGAGGTTCCCTTTTTCACCTTTTTACCACTTGCTTTACTCTGTACACAAATCTTATTCTTATCAAAATTGTCTGAGCAAATACTTGTTATTGTACCTAATTTTAAACCAACTTTTTGAAGTGCTGTCTTTGCCTGGCTCTTTGTCTTGCCTAACAAATCCGGAACACTTACTGTCTGTGCACCTTTACTTACATAATAGGTAATCGTAGAACCGGCTGCCGCACTCTCTCCCTGTTTCGGACTCGTGTATACAACTTTTCCTTCTTCGGTCTTATCACTGTATACATCTGCACCGCGTTTTGGCACAAATCCGGCTGCTTTAATTGCTGACTCTGCTCCATCCGGTGTCATGCCCCAGACACTAGGTAACTGGGACTCACGCAGATAAACAGTAATGGTATCGCCCTCTGATACTTCCGAACCAATGGCAGGTGTTGTGCTAATGACCTGTCCCGGCTCAACTTCTGTCGACTCTGCTGTTTCAAATTTATAATCCAATCCTGCACTGTCTAACATGCTCTGTGCCTGTTCCTGTGTTAGACCTTTAATCTGTGGAACCTGTGTTTTAGTGCTCTCCGGTGTGCTGGCCGGCTCTTTACTTGCCTGTGTCGTTTGTGAAGTCGGCTCCGGTGTCGCTTCACTAGAGGACGAACTTCCTCCCCAGAAACCTACAAATCGACCTAACAGATAAATAATAATTACACCAATAATAATGGCAACGGTTATACTTCCGATAATCAATGACTTCTCTAATTTGGGGTCAACTTCACCGTTTGATTCTTCGTCTGCCTCTTCTTCCGCCTTTTCATCTAATGCCTGTTTCGTAGAAGCTGCCTTTAACGAATTCACGTCATTACTCGGAATAAAGATGGTATCTGCATTTTCATACAAATTACGAATCACACCGTACTCACCGGTCGGATCCTGTAAAAACATCTTCAAATCCGCAATTAAATCCATCACCGTTGGATAGCGAAGTTCCGTTTTCTTCTGCATACATTTTGCAACAATATTACTAAGTCCGTGTGGAATTGTCGCATCAATGGCATCTAACGGAGTCGCCTCTTCCTGAATATGTGCTAAGGCAATTGCCACTGCACTCTCACCGGTAAACGGAAGAGAACCGCTTAACATCTCATACATCGATACACCAAGTGAATAGATATCACTCTTCTCATCACTGAATCCTCCCCTAGCCTGTTCCGGAGAAATGTAATGTACCGAGCCCATGGCATTTGCTGTAATTGTATTCGAACTTGCTGCTTTGGCAATTCCAAAGTCACTTACCTTTGCCGTACCATCTTTCGAAATCAAAATATTCTGAGGTTTAATATCACGGTGAATAATATGATTGGCATGCGCAGCCTCCAAACCATTTGCAATCTGGAGTCCGATTCCAACTGCCTCTCTCACCGAAAGTTTGCCCTTCTGCTCAATGTATTTTTTCAAAGTAATGCCGTCTACAAATTCCATCACAATATAGTGCATATCCTGTTCCTGTCCGACATCATAGACTCCTACAATATTCGGATGGGATAAACACGCAATTGCCTGTGCCTCCTGACGGAATTTTGTAACAAATTTCGCATCCTCGCTATACTCATTTTTTAATATTTTAACCGCCACATAGCGATTTAACCGATGGTCTTTGGCACGATATACATCTGCCATACCGCCGGTTCCGATTTTTTCGATTATTTCATATCTTCCACTAATTACTGCACCAATATTAATCATTCTTTCACTCCTTTACAGTCGAACTAAAATCACGCTGATGTTATCTTTGCCACCGGCTTCGTTCGCCTGTTGAACCAATTTTTCCCCTGCCAGTTTCATATCTTCTTTATTTTCTTTTACAATCTTCTCTATCTGGCTGTCTTCAACCATATTTGTCAGTCCATCCGAGCACAGTAATAGTACATCCCCCGGCTCTACTTTCACCTCAAAACAATCCGGTCTGACGGTATCATCCGTCCCCAGTGCTCTTGTAATAATATTCTTATTTGGATGGGTCCGCATCTCTTCCTTTTGGATTTCACCTGACTGAACCATCTCCTCTACAAGCGAATGGTCCACAGTAATCTGCTCCAAATGTTCATGCAGACGATAAAAACGTGAGTCCCCAATATTTGCAATATAGGCAACATCATCTTCTACCATGGCACCAACCACCGTAGTTCCCATGCCGGCAAGGTCGAAATCTTCTTTCGCACACTGGTAAACCTTCTGATTTGCCGCTTCAATCGCTTGTTCAAAAGCACTAACCGGAGTCCTTGCTGTCGAACTGTGTATCTGCTTAACCATCTCTGCAATGCATAATCTGGAAGCTAAATCTCCTGCCTTATGTCCCCCCATACCATCTGCAACAAGAAACAGATTCGGAAATCTGCCAATGGGATTCTCTTCACAGAAAACACTATCCTGATTGCTGTTTCTAAGAAGTCCCATATCTGTCATAGAAAATGTATCCACTGTCTGACCTCCTCTAGTTTCTACCATTCTTCGTCAGAAATTTCTTTCGTAACTGACCACAGGCAGCATCAATATCGCTCCCCATCTCTCTTCTTATTGTAACAGTTTTTCTATATTTTTCAAGAATTGATTTGAACTTCTCAATATCCTCCTTCGTTGAGCGGTAACAATTTCTCTCTTTCACTTCATTTAACGGAATTAAATTAATGTGACAATTTAAACCGGAGAGTCTGCCTGCCAGTTCCTTTGCGTGCTCTTCCTTATCGTTCACACCGCGAATCATACTGTATTCAAACGTAATACGGCGCCCGGTTTTGTCAAAATAATATTTGCAAGCCTGTATGATTTCACCAATGGTATAACGATTGGCTATCGGCATCGTCTGACGCCTGATTTCATCATTTGGTGCATGCAGGCTGATTGCTAACGTAATCTGCAGTTTTTCATCCGCAAGCATTCTGATTTTATCCACCAAACCACACGTTGATACGGTAATATTACGCTGGCTGATTCCAATTCCTTTCTCACAGGAAACCAGTTTTATAAAACGTAGAAGTTCCTCATAATTATCAAGGGGCTCGCCCATTCCCATCACAATGATATTCGATACTCTCTCTTTTGTATCTTTCTGAATTTGATAAATCTGTGAGAGCATTTCCCCGGCAGTCAGATTCCTCGTGAGTCCGGTAAGTGTAGACGCACAGAATGTACATCCCATCCGGCATCCCACCTGCGACGAAATACACACGCTGTTGCCATGATGATACTTCATCCACACGCTTTCGATTACATGGTCATCTTCCAGTGCAAATAAATACTTTGCCGTATCTTCTTTTTTCGACACCTGTTTTTCCACCTGTCTCACACCAGATATGCAGTAATTCTCTTTTAATTTTTCCCGAAAGGCAGCACTCAGATTCGTCATTTCATCAAAATCATCTGCCTGTTTTTCATGCACCCACTGAAACAATTGTTTTCCACGGAATGCTTTTTCTCCAAGAGAAATGGCAAGTGCTTCCATTTCCTCTAAATTCATGCTCCGAATATCCATCTGTTTCCTCTCTGTTATCTATCCGTTTTCCGCAGTCTCGCCACGAAAAATCCATCACTTTTCTGAAGTCCCGGTATCATCGTAAGCATCCCTTCTGCCGTCATGCGGTTACATAATATCGGTGGCAAAAAAGAATTTAATGACTCGAGTTTTAATCCTAAGTGTTCTACAAAATAGCGAACATTTTCTTCGTTTTCTGCCTGATTCACTGTGCATGTACTGTATATTAGGACACCTCCCGGTTTTACCATTTTCTCAGCGTTTTCTACAATCTTTCGCTGAATTGGAACAAGTTCTTTGGCATGTTGCAATGCATGGTATTTGATTTCCGGTTTGCGTCCGATAATTCCAATTCCGGAACATGGCACATCGCAGAGAACAACATCTGCCTGCGTATAAAATGCTTCATCACTCTTTGTCGCATCCCACACTTTACAAGAGACATTTTGGAATTTTAGGCGTCCAAAATTTTCCTCAATTTTTTTAACCTTTGATACCGTTTTATCTCTGGCACTCAAAGAGCCCTCACCCTTTAAGCATAAAAGCGCATGCATTGCTTTCCCGCCGGGTGCACTGCACACATCCACAACTTTATCCCCCGGCCGGATTCCGGCACACAAAACCGGGAGCATCGAGCTTTCATCCTGTACAAAAAACACCCCTTCTTCGTAACCCGGTATTTTTTTTATATCTTCAACACCGGAAACAATCACCGTATCATCCATATAATAAGCTTTTTTGACAGCAACACCGGCTTTCCTTAATTCCTCGCAAAACATTTTTTTCGTCCATTTAGACGTATCAATATGTAACGTAATGTCCTTTGTATTCTCCAAAAAAGCCATACCGATTTTTTTTGTTGTTTTTTTGCCGTACTGTTCACATAAATGGTCATATAAATCCCGTGGCAGAGATAAACTTTCCCACGGTTTCAAAGAAATTGAATCCCCGTTTCTCAGTATTGTCCTAAGCACACCATTTACAAAAGCAGTATGTTTTTGTCCCTCTTTCTTTTTCAAAAGTTCCACTGCCTCGTGACAGCTCACTGCCTCCGGCACTTTCTCCATATAGCGGATTTCATAGAGTGCCATGCGAAGAACCGTGCGAACCGGTGCTGTCATTTTTAAGACCTGAATCTTTGCAAATTGATTCAGAATTGCATCTAGTTCAACACTGCGCTCAATTGTTCCGTAAGAAAGACGTTTCAAAAATCGTTTGTCTCTCGTCAAAAAATCTTTCTGTTCCACAATCCGGTGGAAAATAGAGTCGCTGTGCTCCCCCTTTTCCATCGTTTGATAAACAACTTCATATGCCTGTAATCTCATCAGTCACGATTGTTCCTTCCAAATAATAAAATCAGTCTTAACAACTGTAAAATTGCAGCAGCCGCAGAAGCCACATAGGTCAGTGCCGCCGCACGCAGAACCTTTTTTGCGCCATCGGTTTCCATTGTTCCAAGAATTCCCGTATCCTGTAAAATCACAAGTGCACGTCTCGATGCATTAAACTCAACCGGAAGGGTCACAACCTGAAACAATACTGCTGCACTAAAAAAAACAATTCCTGCCGTAATTAACACCGGCATACTAAACAAAATGCCGGCAAGAATGAAAAACCACGAAACTCCGGAACCAAAATTTGCAACCGGAACTAATACGGTACGAATGGATAATGGTACATACGAATTGGCATGCTGTATCACATGTCCGCACTCATGTGCCGCCACCGCAATTGCCGCTACTGAATTGCTGCCATACACAGAATCCGAAAGCCCGATCTGCTTCGTTCTCGGATTATAATGGTCCGTCAGATTTCCACTAATATGGCATACCGTCACATCGTTAATTCCCGCATAGGATAAAATGCGCTGTGCTACCTGAGCCCCTGTAAGACCGGACGCACTTCTTACCACACTGTACCTTGCAAAATTTCTCCGAACCATCGCAGAAGCAATCAATGATAAAACAACGCCAATTAAAATCAATACATATGTTGGGTCCCAGAACATATAAAAGGGACTTCCATATCCATATCCGTAACCTAGCATAAACAATCACCCTTTTCTATTTTTACACCGCGTAAGAAACTTCCGGCATCCATTCGTTTCTTTCCTTCTAACTGCACTTCTAAAAGTTCCAGACAGCCGTCACCGGTCTGAACGATAAAACTATTTTTTAACACATCAACAACCATGCCCGGCTTATGTCCCGTATTCCATGGAAGCACATTCGCACGCCAAAGTTTTAATGTTTTCCCTCGGAATTCGGCATACGCACTCGGCCATGAATTCATTCCGCGAATATATCGTTCCACTTTCGCAGCATCCCAATTCATGTCAATTTTACCCATATCTTTTTTAAGCATTTTCGCATAGCAGCTTAAACTGTCATCCTGTTTTTGCGGTACAATCTCACCTTTTTCCACTTTCTCCAAAGTTTCTAATAAAAGATATTTTCCCATTCTCGAAAGTCTGTCATGAATCGTTTCCGCTGTATCCTCTTTTTCAATCACTGTTTCTGCCTTTAACAGCATATCACCGGTATCAAGTCCTTCTGACATCTGCATCGTCGTTACACCGGTCTTTTCATCCCCTTCAAGGATTGCCCACTGCATCGGTGCCGCACCGCGCCAGCGCGGAAGTAATGACGCATGAACATTAATACAGCCATACTTTGGATAATCTAAAATCTCTTTGGATAAAAGCTGTCCAAATGCAACAACTACAATAACATCGCATGGAATCTTTCGAAGCTGCTCCACAAATTCCGCATCTTTTACACGCGCCGGTGTATAGACCGGAATGTCATTTTCAACTGCTACTTCTTTCACCGGAGTAAAAACCAGTTTTCCGCTGCGTCCTCTCGCCTTATCCGGCTGTGTCACAACTGCTGTAACCGTATGCTCTTTTGAGGCAATCAGACCTTCTAATACAGGAACGGAAAAATCCGGTGTACCCATAAAAATTACATTCATGTGCTGTCTCCTATTCTCCAAATTCTTTTTCAAATTCCTCAATGGTATACAATCTCCCTTCCACTTTATTTACATACAAACCGCCATCTAAATGCTCGATTTCATGTACCAAAGCGCGGGCAAGCAATTCTTCTCCCTCAATCTCAAAAGGCTCCATCTCTTCATTGTATGCCTTTACGACAACATGATTCGGTCTTGTTACTATACCAACTTTGTCCGGTACGCTTAAACAGCCTTCACTGCCTCTCTGCTCACCATCGGCCGAAATAATTTCCGGATTAATCAAAACAATCGGATTACTTCTGTCTTCCGTAATATCAATTACGGCAATCCGTTTCAAAATACCGACCTGAGGTGCTGCTAAACCAACACCATCTGCGTCATACATCGTATCAAACATATCCGCAATTAACTCTTTATTTTTTTCTGTCATCTCTTTTACTACTTTACATTTTTTGGTGAGAATATCATCACCAATCATACGAATGTTACGAATTGCCATTTTTTCCTACCTGCCTTTTCTTTTCTTAGATTTAGTAACCATTTACCGGGTCTCTGTCATACTGCACGCTGCATGTTTTTTGATTTACGACACGGCAGTTTGCTTCTTCTGCAATTTCTCTGACACAAGCCATTGCTTCTTCGTCCATGCTCTTTACATATAGAACATACCGGTACCTGTCTTTGGCACGGCTTAACCCGGCTTTTGACGGACCAATAAGCGTAACTGCATCACCGCACACAGAATGTATGTTTTCTGCCAGTTTCTCGCTCAATGTTTTCGCTTCGTTCTCTTCTTCCGATAGAATGAGAATCGCCGCCATCTGCGAATATGGCGGATACTTCATAAGCCGCCTGAATGCCAGTTCATTTTCGTAAAAATATTCGGCATCCTGCCCGGCAACCGCCTGAATTGAGTATTCCTCCGGATTATAAGTCTGAATCACAACTTCCCCGGCTTTTTCTGCCCTCCCGGCGCGGCCGCTTGCCTGCATAAGCAGTTCAAATGTGCGCTCACTGCTTCGGTAATCCCCCGCATATAAACTCATGTCAGCCGCTAATGCTGCCACGAGCGTAACATTAGGGAAATCATGCCCCTTTACAATCATCTGGGTGCCAATTAAAATATCTGCCTCGCCATTACGAAAGGGTGTCAGGACACTTTCATGTCCGTGTTTTCCCGTTGTTGTATCTCCATCCATCCGAAGAACTCTTGCCGTGGGAAATCGCTTATTCAGCATTTCCTCGACTTTCTGCGTGCCAAGCCCAAATGCTGCAATATATGGCGAACCGCACGATGGGCATGTCTTTGGCATAGCGATTGCATGTCCACAATAATGACAGACCAATGTATCTACATCACCGACATGATTTTTGTGTGCCGTCATAGAAACTTCACAATGACTACATTTTAACACAAAACCACAACTGCGACAAGAAACAAAGCCTGCATATCCACGCCGGTTTAAAAATAGTATGGTCTGCTCCCCTCGTTTTAACCGTTCCTCGATTTTCTCCTGCAGCACACGGCTGAAAATTGAACGGTTTCCTTCTTCTAATTCTTTCCTTAAATCCGCCACATAAACCTTTGGCATACTGACATGGTTTACTCGGTGCGGTAACGTAAGAAGTGTATACTCTCCCGTTTTCGCCTTCTCATAGCTCTCAACTGACGGTGTCGCGGAGCCTAATACAACACTTGCCCCGCTCTGCCTTGCTCTCTCAATCGCCACATCTCTTGCATGATATTTGGGCGGCTTTTCACTTTTATAACTCATCTCATGTTCTTCATCAATGAGAATAAGTCCTAGATTTGAAAATGGAATAAACAAAGCGGAACGTGGTCCGACAACGATATCCACTTCTCCTTGTTTTGCCCTCTCATACTGGTCGTATTTTTCCCCTTCTGACATTCTGGAATTTAATATCGTTACCCGGTCTCCAAACCGCTTTTGAAAACGAACTACCGTCTGGTAAGTAAGTGCAATTTCAGGAATCAGCATAATAACTTGTTTGTTCTCCTGTAAAACTGCCTGTATCATTTCCATATAGACTTCCGTTTTTCCACTGCCGGTAACACCATATAGCAGATACGTCGTCCGCCTTCCCTGCCGGTAGTCTCCGGTAAATGCATCCACTGCCGTCTGCTGTTCTTCATTCAACATCTTTTTTTCGGAAGATGCCTTTCCATCAAAGACCGGATTCCTATATTTCTTTTGGTTTGTAACAGTAATCCATCCCGCCTTCGCCATGCTGTCAATCACGGGTTTCGTAATCTTATATTTTTTTGCCGCCAGCTTGCTTGTCATCTGTCCACCTTCTGCAAACATTCCCTGCAGGAGGCGCGCTTTTGCTTTATAATGCTTTAACAGACAGCGGTTTAATTCCTTCTTCATTTCATCTTCGGGCAAAGCAAAATTAAGCCAGTGTTCTTCCACTGACTTAATCTGCCTCCGAATCGGAAGCACCGTTTTTAATGCTTCATTCATTGTTGTTCCATATCTTTGTCGAATCCATGCTGCCAACTGAATCAACTTAGATTCTACCGGAAGTTCCTTTTTCTCAATCTCAGAAATTTCCTTCATCCGTTCAACCGGCCATGCCGCCTGATCCGTTATATTCATTACATAACCGCGAATCAGACGATTTCCCCTTCCAAAGGGGATTTTGACACAGCACCCGGCAAACACTTCACCTTCCCATTGTTTCGGAATTATATACTGAAATGTCCGGTCGAGTGCTTCCACCGACAAATCTACGATAATATCTGCAAACAACCTGTCACTCCTTTATCAGTCGTTTCACAACTTCATCCATTTTCATTCCACGGGAACCTTTTACCAGTACCCAGTCCTCTTTTTGAAGTTTTGTTTCCAATTCTTTCATTACTTCATCTTTAGACTCTGCAGAAAAAACCGGGATATCGCTATGTGCCTTTACATAATCACTGATGTGAGCCGCTTCTTTTCCAACCGTAAAGAGGTAGTCAAGCCTGCGTCCCTTATTTTGTTCCTCTATGATAAACTGTCCGATTCCCTCGTGAAGTTTTCCGGAATCTTTTCCCAGTTCCAGTACATCCGCAAGAACGGCGATTCGTCTGCCATTTCCCGGATAATCAAACAGCGCATGAAGATTACTCGTAATCGAATCCGGGCTTGCATTGTAAGTATCATCAACAACGTGAATCCCATTTATATCATGCACAACACCACGCATCGCAATCGGCTTGTAATTTTTCAAAGCCTGAATAGCATCCTTTACCGGCACGCCATACTTGCGGCCAATTGCTATCGCAATCACGGCATTATTTACATTATGGGTTCCCATCACAGACAGCAAAACTTTTTCTTTTCCCTCGCTGTCATGATACACAAAACTCTGTCCGTCCTCATTTGCACTCATTTCATCCGCAAAATACTCACAGCCAGACTCTGTTCCATAGTAAGAAACCTTATAGTTCCCTTTGCAGCGGGTGGACGGAACCTGTGTCTCAACTAATTGTCTCACATCTCCGTTGCCGCTGGCAAACAGCGTACCGCCATCCGGAAGATAACTAACAATCTTTCCTTTTTCTTTGCAGATGTTTTCTCTTGAGCCCAAATTTCCAATATGAGAAACACCAATATTTGTCAAAACCGCGCATTCCGGTTTTACCATCTCGACTAACCGATCCATTTCACCCGGCATACTGATTCCCATTTCAATCACGGCAAGTTCTGTATCTTCATCCAATTCAAACATCATTAGTGCCACACCAATCTGGCTGTTTAAATTCTTGTAAGTTTTAACCGTGCGGTACTTCGTTTCCAGTACGGCAGCAATCATTTCCTTTGTCGTTGTCTTTCCAACGCTTCCGGTAATACCAATGATTCTTACCGGAAGTTTACTGCGGTACCAGGCAGCAAATTTCTGCATTGCCAAAAGTGTATTGGAAACGTATATTCCGGCACCCTTCTTTTCCTTCTCTCTGTCATCCGAAAAAAATACACAAGAAGCCCCTGCCTCCAACACATCCGAAATAAAACGGTGCGCATCCACACGCTCTCCTATAATTGGCACAAATAAGGTTCCAGTCTTTACTTCTCTTGAATCGGTTGAAACATTTGTCACGGCAGCATTTTCATCGCCCCAAACAAGTTTACCACCGACTGCTTTCACAATATCCTTTATCTGAACCTGTCTCATCTTGTCACCCCTATCAGTTTGCCGCAATGACATCTGCCATCTCGTAACGGCCCACTGTCTTTCCTTTTAAGAATTTTGCCGCTGCCACAGCGCCTTTTCCAAATACAGCTTTACTGTAGGCAGTATGGGAAAATGTAATCACTTCATCTTTACCGGCAAAAATCACATCGTGGTCGCCGACAATCGTACCACCACGCACTGCGGAAATGCCAAGTTCTTTTTTATCACGTTTCTGTCTTCTCTGCGAGCGGTCATAAACATACTCGTATGGATTTCCCATTGCCTCATTAATGGAATCCGCTAATGCAAGTGCCGTACCGGATGGAGCATCCAGTTTCTGGTTGTGATGTTTTTCTACGATTTCCACATCAAATCCTTCTGTAGCAAATACTTTTGCCGCATCCTGCACCAGCTTCAAAAGTGTGTTGATACCAAGTGACATATTCGCAGATTTCAAAACGGCTGTCTGTGTTGCTGCTTCTTCAATTTTAGCAAGCTGCTCATCGTCATATCCGGTTGTGCAAAGTACTACCGGCACTTTTTTCTCTTTGCTGAATGTAAGAATATCATCCAAAATTTTTGGTGTCGAGAAATCAATCAAAGCATCTGCCTCTACATCACAGTCTGCTAATTTCTGAAAAACAGGATAACAATGTTCTTTCGTATCCACCATATCAATTCCTGCTACAATTTCTGCCTCAGCATCTTCATTTACAATTCCGGTAATCATGCGCCCCATTGCACCATTACATCCGCACATAATAATTCGAGTCATCGTCTTCCTCCTAATTCTTTTTCAATCGTAACTAATTATTTGATAACGCCGGCTTTTCTCATTTCCTCTTCCAGTCTCTTTGCATTTGCATCTTCCATTTCTGTAAGAGGCAGACGCAAACTGCCCACTTCCATTCCCATCAGATTCAATGCCTTCTTTACAGGAATCGGATTTACTTCGCAGAACAAAGCCTTTACCAAATCAAAATATTTCAACTGCATCTCACAGCTCTTTGCCACATCGCCCTCAAGATAGCTTGCCACCATGTCATGGGTCTCTTTTGGCAGAATATTTGACAATACGGAAATTACGCCTTTACCGCCAAGAGAAAGAACCGGTACAATCTGGTCATCATTTCCGGAATATACATCAACGGTTCCCTTAGCTAAACTCATTAATTCCGCAACTTCTGAAATATCACCTGTCGCATCTTTTACGCCGACAATGTTTGGCACTTCATGACACAAATCCACAACTGTCTGTGGTGCTAATCTGGTACCCGTACGGCTTGGTACATTATATAAAATAATTGGAACATTAACTTCTTTTGCAATGGCTTTGTAATGTGCTTTCAAACCATTCTGTGTTGCCTTGTTATAATATGGAGTAACTAAGAGAAGTCCATCCACTCCACTTTTCTCTGCTTCTTTTGACAACTCAATTGCCGACTGTGTGCAGTTCGAACCGGTTCCTGCGATAACCGGAATCCGTTTATTAATTACTTCACAGGCAAAACGAATACACTCCAAATGTTCTTCATCTGACAGTGTAGATGCCTCGCCGGTTGTTCCGCAAATAATGATGGCATCTGTTTTATTTGCCACATGAAACTCCAACAGTTCTCTCAATTTTTCATAATTCACACTTCCGTCTTCATTCATTGGTGTAATCAATGCAACACCTGCTCCAGTAAAAATAGCCATTTTCTTCATCCTTTCTGAATTACGTTTTGTGCTTATGAATGGATTGCAAAAAAAGGAGCCGACACACGTGCCAACTCCTCATTGTTTTCGATAACGAGTAGCACTCCATCATAGCGATGACAGTCATATGATTATTTACCATATGCCCAGAAGAATCATGTGCAGGCAATCCTCTCCTTCGGCAGACGTTCCTTTCACAAATCATCATCCATCCTGTCATGTCCGATTTGCTACTGATAAAGTCCGCGCCTCTACCTTTCTATATAAAAGAATATCACTCTTCCCTTTAGTGGTCAAGCATTAGTTCACTCTTTTTTATCTTCTTCATCAATCACACAGGCCGCAGTAATCTCATTACTCTCTTCCACACACTCCAATTTGCTGACGGAAATTTCATAAGCAACGCGTGTTTCATATTCCTCGTCGCCAACCTGCTTCTGGTATTCACGGCTCTGAATCCGTCCCCACAGCTGAACGTGTTCTCCTACACCAAATCCATCGGCGTAACGGGCATTTCTTCCCCAGCAGATGCAAGGAATGTAATCAGATTTGCCATATGGACGGTTGACAGCCATCAAAAGGTCCGCAATTTCTCTTCCAAGCGGTGTCTTTCGATAAACCGGTGGTTTGCACAAGTAACCATCCAAAAAGATATAATTCGGTTTCTCTACTTCCATCTCTTCTTCGTCTATATGTAAATCTCTTACAAACACGGATAAAACAAGCCGGTTATGATTTTCTTCATGACGGTTATAAGAGCGAAACTGTCCACTCGCCTCCATATACATACCTCGGTAATCCTTCGTTATGTCAATAAGCCGCTCCGATACCATGAGCGGAATCTTGTCATACACTTGGCTCAATCGTTTTACCGAAAGATACACCATATAGAATCCTTCACCATACACTTCATGGCTAAAAGCAAACTCACTTACCACTTCACCATAAATATTCACCTGATTGTTTCCCAAAATCTTATCTGCCATTTCTCATGACCCCCTTTGTTTTTTGTCTGCTTGAATCAAGCATTTTTCTATACATAACTATATATATGCCGTATAATTCATTTTTAGAACTTATATTTATTTTTTTTATTTTATTTTTACCGTTTTGTCATCATATCATAGATTCTAATATTTTGCAATAAAAATCATGAAATGGTTTTTAGGCAATAGGTGATGTTACTTTTTTAGGTTTTTAGCAGGAGTTCCAGAAAAGTTTACATCTCGTGGGCGCTCCCGCTAGACAAACGTGTAAGGGTATCAGTTTGCAAAATACGCAAACTTGATACCCACGTGTTTGTATATGCGGCAGCATAAGCACCCATACTGCTACATACTCAACGAACCAAAGAGCCCACGAAGCGCAAAGCCTTTCTGCCAAATTACGGAACCCCAAAAAGAGGCACAAAAAAAGAACCCCAATTCACAAAATGAACCGGGTTTCTTCTTAATTATCTGTTTATGTCTTAAAATTAGTTGTTGATCAACTTATCTTCGCCATTCCAGCTATACAATTTACGGATTTCTTCAACAACCACTTCTGATGGATGCTCAGCAGCCAATTTTCTCATAGCTTTGAAGTGAACCTGTCCGCCAGCTTCTGACATATCAAGTAAGAAGTCTTTTGCGAAAGTACCATCCTGAATGTCGGAAAGAATCTTCTTCATAGCTTTCTTTGTATCCTCTGTAATGATTTTTGGTCCTGTTACATAATCACCATACTCTGCTGTGTTAGAAATGGAATATCTCATGCCTGCAAAACCACTCTGGTAAATCAAATCAACGATAAGTTTCATCTCATGGATACACTCAAAGTAAGCATTTCTTGGGTCATAACCAGCTTCTACCAAAGTTTCAAAACCAGCCTGCATCAATGCACAAACACCACCGCAAAGAACAGCCTGCTCACCAAAGAGGTCAGTCTCTGTCTCTGTACGGAAAGTTGTCTCCAAAACGCCGGCTCTTGCACCACCAATTGCAAGGGAGTAAGCAAGTGCAAGCTCCAGAGCTTTTCCTGTTGCATCCTGATGTACTGCTACCAAACAAGGAACACCTTTTCCTGCCTGATACTCGCTGCGTACCGTATGTCCCGGTCCTTTTGGTGCAATCATCGTTACATCAACGTCAGCCGGTGGAATAATCTGGTTAAAGTGAATATTGAAACCATGAGCAAACATAAGCATATTGCCTGCTTCCAAGTTTGGCTCAATGGACTCTTTGTACATTTTTGCCTGCAGCTCATCATTGATAAGAATCATGATGATATCAGCTTTTTTAGCAGCTTCGGCTGCCGTATATACTTCAAATCCCTGCTCTTCTGCTCTCTTCCATGATTTTGATCCTTCATAAAGACCAATAATTACGTGGCATCCGGACTCCTTTGCGTTCAATGCATGTGCGTGTCCCTGACTACCATAACCGATTACGGCAATTGTTTTACCGTCCAGTGCTGCCAAGTTACAGTCATCCTGGTAATAAATCTTTGCTTCTGACATATTTACAGCCTCCTAAATTAATTGTATTTAAAGCCTATCCGGGATAAAATCCCGTGGATGGTTTTCTAAGTAGTAAATTACTTACTCTCTTTGGCTCCATCATAAAAACCACGAGCCAAACCGGAAATACCGGTACGTACCAGTTCTTTTATCTCATAGCCCTCAATCAGTTTGATAAAAGCGTCCAGTTTTGCCTGATTACCCGTCAACTCAATCATCATTGAATTATCTGCAACATCTACAATTTTCGCACGGAAAATATCAACAATCGCATTAATGGCCGGTCTTGCGTCTTTATCTGCTTCAACCTTAACCAATATCAATTCACGGCATACCGATGCTTCACCGGTAAGCTGTTTGACGGATTTTACATCTTCTAACTTATTAACCTGTTTTTCAATCTGCTCCAGCACAATATCATCCCCCGTAACGGATACCGTCATACGGGAAAATGCCGGATTCTCTGTCTCACCAACAGTCAGACTGTCAATATTATAACCACGGCGGCTGAATAAACCGGCAACACGGCTCAGCACACCGGAGGTATTATTTACCAATATAGATAAAACTACTTTACTCATGGGATACGCCCCCTCTTTATCGAATATCCTAGCGTATTAATCTGAAATAACGCTCATTTAATTGTAGCAATATAGGTCTTTATTGTCAACTCTTAAAGAGAAACTTTTTAAGTGCGGATTTGTTGCTTGGCAAATCCGGCACAAGACACGACTGACCGCGAATTGTCTGGCTTGTATAGCCGCCTTCAATCGGCAGACTGAACTGATGGATTTTTGTCGTACCCATCCGTACAACAGCAAGCAGATATGAATAAATATCCCGCTCATCTACGTCTGTTTTTACGTTTGGCATAATCACTTCTGCCAGTTCAATCATCTCTTCCGGAGACAACTGTTTTACCTTCTTAAGAATTGCCTGCATCGTCAGACGCTGACGTTCTGTTCTTCCGTAATCATCTCCTTTTCCGCTTGCCGTATAAACGCCCGGATAATGACCATCCGGCTGTCTCTTACCATGACGGATTCGGCAGTAGCCAAGTGCCTGCTGCCCGTTAAAGATTTGTTTTCCCTTTTTCACACTGCGGTACTTTCTTCGTTTGATATAATTGGTCTGGCGAAGATTCAGTGCCTCTGAGTCAGTCAGATTTACCTCGATACCGCCAAGTTCATCAATAACATTAACAAAGGCGTCGAAATTCACTTCCACATAACCATCTAATTTGATACCAAAATTTTTCGCCAATGTTTTATAAAGCAATTTGATACCGCCAAAGGAATAAGCAGCATTTAATTTATAACCGCCATATCCCGGTATATCCACATACATATCACGCATCAAAGAAGTCAATTTCAGCTTGTTATGTTTAATATCCAAGGTTGCAATCATCATCGAATCCGAACGTCTCTCAACATCCTTATCCTGTTCATCCAGATTCTTATCTGCACCAACCAATAAAATATTCACAATTTCTGTATCACTGTCTAACGCATATTTGCTCAAATCCATCCCGGATACTTTATTCGATTTGTCGTAATTCATCAAACCCAACATTTTATCTCCGGTATGCTTAACATAAGCCAAACCACTACCTGCGGTCATCGACAGCAAAATTCCAATCACAAGAAATATTCTTGCCACAATCTTCCCTTTTCCCGCTTTTGTTTTACCCATATCAGGCCTCTCTTTCTATTCTCTCGTATTTACAATAAGAAAAACAATCCTACATTTCGAGTCAGACCGCTTTTCAAAAAACCATACCGCAATGCCAGATAGCGTCGTCCAAAAAAGGAGGCATCCGCCATTGCGGCAAACTTCGTTGCCGTTTTTCTCTGTTCTTTGGTCATCTGTGAATCAAAGACCCGCAAAAAAGCTTTTCCCTGCCGATACGTGTCAAAAATCACCTGCCGCTGCTCTTTCATTTTGGAAATTCTTTTTTTCAAGTAACCGGAATACGATGTTCCTCCGATTTGATTTCCTTCGTGCTGGCGATACATAAGTGTCACCTCCGGCAAATATCCAATGGCACCAAAGTGACTGCATATCAAAGCAAGCCACCAGTCATGCACCCGTATTTCTTCCGGCAGTTCTCTCAAATACGGAAGAATTGCCCGGTTCATCATAATGGTGCAGCCAATACACTTATTTTCCATAAAAAGATGCGCGGTGTCAACCTTTTTTGCATTCAAATGACTCATTTCGTGAAAACGTCCCAGTTTTTTTCCGGTACTGCTGTCAAAATTCATGGCATCGGTAAAAACAAGCACCGGCTTTTCCGGATTTTCTCTCTCCATCAGTTTCATTTTTTCCAAGGTAAGCTCTACCTTATCCCGATTCCAGATATCATCCTGGTCACACAGCATAATATACGGGCTGTCACAGCGAACAATGCCAGACATAAAATTTCTTATATACCCTTGATTTGTCTTATTTTCAAAGAGACGGACACGACTGTCCTTTTTTTCATATTCCTTTACAATCGAAACCGTGTCATCCGTAGAGCCGTCATCACATACATCCACTAAAAGATATGGATGACTCTGTGAAAGCAAAGAATCCAACTGCTCTTTTATATATTTTTCTCCATTATATGTTGCCATCACAATCTCAACTTGTTCTTTCACTCCTTGTCCCTCCAGTACGATGGATTCATCGAAAATTTCTTTACCAGCCAGAGAGGAAGTTTATCATACTTCTTACCAAACCGGTATCCCAAAAACTTAAAGCCGCTTTGGAAAATCAAATCCGGCACAAGATACCATTTTCCATGACGGAACAAATATTTCATCGTGTTTTTCACTAACCGCATTCCCTCGGATTCCGATTTCACCGCATCAAAAATTTCATGATACTGGCGCTGGGAAACTGCCAAATCAAAATTTCTCGTAAACTGCTGCCTGTAAGTGTATTTATGAGCATGGATAACCATCGCCTCTGCCACATAAGCAATTTTATATCCTGCCTGTATCACTTTCGATGCCATAATCATATCTTCATTGAAAATGGTATGAAGCACAAAGCCGCCCATTTTTTCATATACATCTTTACGGTACATTGCGCAGACATTTGAGCAGAAATACGTTTTAATACCCATTGTTTCCAAATCCTTTTGGGATTTCACATAACTCTTTGCCGGATAATTAAACTCTCTTGTATAATGTTCAATCACACCAACCGTATCATCCGGCAACTGTCTTCCATAGGCTGTTGCGGCTTCTTCCTCTTCCATTGCCTGTACCAAATTCTCAATGAGATAAGCATCAACCGGAACTGCATCCTGCGTCATAAAGAGCATATAATCTGCCTTTGACAAGGCCGCCCCTTTATTTCTCGTGCCGCCATGGTCAAAATCCTTTTTCTCAATCGGAACAATCTCCACATTTTCCGCCTTTTGTAACATCTGTAAAACTTCTTCATCTTCGTTTTTCTCAACTAACGTCTGCATAAAAAACACACGTGAAGGCTTTACAGTCTGTTTGTTCAGCCAGTCAATTAATTTTGTCAGTTTTTCTCTCTCCGGACGGTATACCGGAATAATTACATCAACCACCATCAAAATCCTCTCTTCTTACTTCTCAAGCAGACGATTTACTACTTTAACCGCCTCTCTGGCATCTGCCGAATAGCCATCTGCTCCAATTTCTTCAGCAAAACTTTCTGTCACTACTGCGCCTCCAATAATAATCTTGGCTTTTACGCCCTGCTTCTTTGCCTCATCCACAACTTCTTTCATCTCCATCATCGTCGTTGTCATAAGGGCAGACAGACCAATAATCGAAGCATTCTCAGCTTTCGCAGTATCCAAAATTGTCTGTGTTTCCACATCTTTTCCTAAATCAATGACATGATACCCATAGTTTTTCAGCATCAGCGCCACCAGATTTTTCCCAATATCGTGAATATCGCCCTTTACGGTTGCCACCACGATAGTTGCCAGTTTTTCATTCCCTCTTGCCGCCTCCAAAAGCGGCTCTAAACGGTTAATCGCCTTTTCCATCGTTTCAGCACTGGCAATAAGCTGAGGGAGAAAATATTTCTTCTGCTCAAACAATTCACCGACATAATTAATTGCCGCAATCAAATACTTATCAATAATCTCAGACGGCTCGGTTCCCTTTTTCAGTTCTTCTTCCACAAGTTCAAGCACGTGTCCACTCTTTCCTTTGACAACCGCTAAATACAAAGGATGTCCGTCTTCCTCTGCAACTTCATTCTTTGGCTGGCTCTGCGTAACCACAGCTCCCGCCACACCATTAATATAATGTAAATCCGCCTCTTCTTTATTCAAAAGCAAATCCGAAGCAAGTGCGGCATTGACAAGCAATGTCTGTGACGGATTCGCAATTGCCATCGTAAGTCCCTGTCCAATCGCAAGTGTTAAAAATGCTGTATTAACAAAAACACGTTCCGGCAGTCCAAAGGATATATTGGAAAGACCGCAAATCGTAGCCACGCCCAAATCATTTTTACAATAGCGTATCGTCTCCAACACTTCCAGTGCGGCATTTTTATTTGCCCCTATCGTAGCCACCAGACCATCCACAACAATGTCTTCTTCTGCCATTCCATGGCGTTTTGCCTCGTCTAATATTGTATGGATAATCGTTTTTTTCTCATCCAAATCTTTTGGAAGTCCGGCATCCGACAAAGGAAGCAGAATAAACATAGCTCCGTATTTTTTTGCTATTGGTATTAATTTTTCAAACTTTTCTGGTTCCAGAGAAATTGAGTTGATCAAAGCTCGTCCCGGATAAATACGAAGGGCACTTTCCACAACATCAACATAACTCGAATCAATGCTAAGTGGCAAATCCACCGTCATCGTCAACTCATTAACCGCACGTAACATCATCTCTTTTTCGTCAATTCCGTTCATTCCCATATTGACATCCAGAATTGATGCACCTAATTTTTCCTGTTCTTCTGCCATATCCATAACAAGACTCAAATCACCTGCACGCAGTTTTTCCTGCAGTTCTTTTTTCCCGGTAGGATTGATTCTCTCGCCGACAATTCGAAATCTTCCATCTAATGAAATCGGTGTAATGTTGCGCTCTGTTGTCAAGGCACGGATACTTTTCCTCTCCGGAATTTCTCTTGCTTTTTTCTCTTTTAACCGGCTGACAAGTTTCTGAATATGCTGCGGCGTTGTTCCACAGCATCCGCCAAGCACAGTTGCCCCAACATCCACAAGCGGCATCATTGCCTCTGAAAAACTCTCAGCATCCATATCGTAACACGTCACACCATCCTGCAAAAACGGCAGACCGGCATTCGGTTTTACAACAAGTGGAACACAAGCATACTCCGCCATTGCTTTTACCGCATCTACCATCTTGTCAGGTCCTGTCGAACAGTTAATTCCGATGGCATCTGCCCCCATCGACTGCAAAACAACCAATGCTGTCTCAGGGCTCGTTCCATATAACGTCCGTCCATCCTCCTGATACGTAAGCGTCACAAGAGCCGGTATGTCACAAGTTTCTTTTACCGCCAGCAAGGCAGCGCGGCACTCCTGCAAGCTCATCATTGTCTCAATCGCAAATAAATCGACGCCCTCTTTCGCCAACAAACGAACCTGCTGTTTATAAACATCTACCAGTTCTTCAAACGGCATACTTCCAATCGGTTCCAACTGCTGCCCGGTCATAGAAATATCCCCGGCAACATAAATTTTGCGGTCTGCTTTACTTCTGCGAATCGCTTCTTTTGTAAGACCCACCAATGTTTTCGTAAGTTCTTCCTGCTTAGACGCAAGTCCATATTCATCTAATTTAATTCGATTACAGGTAAATGTCGGTGTATAAAGGACATCCGATCCTGCCTCAATATATCGGCACTGTAAGTCAATAAACACTTCCGGGTGTTCTGCAATCCACTGCTCCGGACAGTCTCCGCTTTCCATACCGGCCTGCTGCAAATTTGAACCGGTTGCGCCGTCTAATACCACAAATCCTTGTCGTAAAAATTCTCTAAAATCCACTCTTTTGTTGCCTCACTTTCAAAAAATCCCCCATTTCACAATAGAATATCATGAAAAGAGGGATTTTGCAATCTTCGCTTATAAGCTGCGGTAAAAACTTTCTTTCATATCACACCGGCAGGAAAAACCTAAATCATTTAATGCCTTCGTAAACGCAGATAACATATCTGCCACCTTTTCAACTCTTGCATTATTTCCCATATGTCCAAGACGGATTACTTTACCGGCAAGAACATCAAAGCAGCCTGATATCAGAATACCGTATTCATCTTTCATAGTGTTGATAATATCTATATCACGCAGTCCCTGTGGCACATTAATAACAGTCACAGTAGCGGAATCTCCGTAATCCAGATAAAGAGATAAACCTGCTTCTTTCACTGCTTTTCTTACTGCCCCGGCAATCTTATGATGGCGGGCTACACGCTCGGTATCTTCCTTCACCAGTCTTACCGCCTCACAGAGACCATAAATGTCACTGATTGGCATCGTGTATGGAAACCACTTATCTTTGTAATAGTTCTTAAATGCAAGAATATTACAGTAGAAAGAAGCCACTTTGGTTTTCCGGCTTTCCATCGCTTTCATGGCATCCTCACTCACTGTAACAAACGCAAGTCCGGGAGGCGCCGACAAAGCTTTCTGTGAACCGCCGCAAATCACATCAATCTGCCATTCATTGACTTTCACATCTTCACCAAACATAGAGGCAACCGCATCGACTACCGTAAGAATCCCATACTGCTTTAACAGCGGGCAAATCTTACTGATATCATTGAGCACACCACTTGGTGTATCACAGTGAACAACTGTTGCGTACTTAAAATCGTGATTTTCTTTTAAATATTCTGCCAAATCTTCTACTACAATCGGATAGTGGTAATCAACGGTATATAAGGTTGGCTCTCCGCCGTAAAGACTTACAAAATCAGCAAATCCTCTTCCAAAAATACCATTATCAATAACCAACACCTTATCCCCCGGCTCTGTTAAGGTTGCACAGGCAGCCTCCAAGGCAAGAATCCCCTCGCCGCCCAATACATAAGTCTCGTTGTCAGTGCCAAGAAGATTTGACAAATCTTTGCATACCTGATGGTATTCTTCACAAAATGTCTCATCTACATCCGGGTTTGCAAACGCCCTGCTTCTTGCTTCCATTACAGAAGCTGCCGGCATCGTAGGTCCCGGTGTCATCATCTGATACATTCTTATCATCCTTTCTGTCCGTTCTTTTCGCCAATTAAGCTTCCATAGAACGTTTTACCTTTGCCATACCGACACGTGATACCAAAATAATCGGAATAGCAATAATTGCTCCTGTTACAATCTGCATAATGTTGCCCGGAATCGAAGCCAGCGGCACAACAAAACTTGATGTAAGCAATACCTCAAACAAATAATAACCAACTAATTTAATTGCAAGAACAACAACCGTTGCCACAATCAGATTAACAATCGTTGGTTTTTTCTTTACAATCAAACCAAATACAAAGCCCATCAGACCAACTACAATCAAAGTTGCCGGAGCATATACAATCCATGGAGAAAGTACATCCGATAATGCCATACCAACGCCGCCGCAAATCGCACCAACACGCTTGCCGAAAAATGCTGCTGCAAAAAACATCGGAACATTACCTAAGTGAACCAGACCACCTTTTGCCGGTATAATCTGCACCTGAATGTATCTTGTCAGTAAAAAAGTCAAGGCAGCAAATACGCCGCACATCGTAATTTCGGATACTGTAATCTTTCCTGTACCCATCTGTACTGTTTGTTGTTTTGTTTTTGAATCCATTGTTTTGTCCTCCTGTATAAATTTCTCTCTTATTATACAAAAGGCTGGCTATATGAAAACTGCCAGTTTCTTATTTTTTTACCATGCCAGTTTTCATCCATTTCTCTCCAAGGAAGTTTTCCATTTTTTTCGAAGTAACTTCGGATGAGACTCCAAATGAGCAAAATCATTAAAACGCTCAAGAATAAAAAAGTCTCTGTCCTCATCGTAAATCAAATGGGTAAAACTTGTATTTTCGAGGTCGATTCCAAATTTTAATTTGTTCTCCTGACCGGTATGAAGAATATCGGCACACACCGAGCGTATTACGCCGCCATGCGTTACAATAGCAACTCTGTTTTCTTCTCTTTGACAAATTTGTTTGATTTTGGGCATAACACGCTTAACCACATCACGTCCGCACTCACCGCCCTCCGGATAGGGAAGGTCTTCTTTATGAGACGCACGCTCCTTACGAAACTCAGCATATTCCGTACGAATCTGTTCATCCGTTTTTCCGGTAAATCCACCAAAATGAATTTCTTCGATGTCTGCCACTTCTTCAACCGGCAGATTCACACAGTGTCCAATAATTTCTGCCGTTTCTTTTGCGCGAATTAACTGTGAACAGTATAACTTTTCCAACTGATAAGAAATCAGACGCTTTCCGGCAAGTTTTGCCTGTTTACGCCCACTTTCATCCAGAGAAACATCGACATTACACAATTTAGAACATTGTCTTCCATGCCGAATCAAAAAGATATCCTTCATCTTTCGCACCTCCTTAACTCTCTGAAAAAACACTATCAGTATACGAAATCCGTGTTCTCTCGTCAAATTGTTTGCGAAGACCTTTCATATATTTTCTTCCTAGTGCGACATTTCCATACTGCTTTACCAGACAAATCTGCCGGTTTACATAATCAATTTTTTCTACATACAAACAGTTTACCGCAATCGAGCGATGGCACTGCACTAAGTCACCGCCACACTGCTCCATACAGACACCAAGTTTGCGGTACGGAAACGAAAAGACATCATACCGGGTATGAACATACAGCGTTTTATTGCAGATTTCCAGATACAAAATATCCTTTGCCTCAAACATGTGTATACCAAGCCGTGTGTTTATCACCAGCGCCTTTGCAGCACCCTTGTTATCAAAACGTCCGTCAATCCAGTGAAGTAGTTTTTCCAATCGTTCTTTCTCAATTGGTTTTATCACATAATCAAAACAATGAAATACATGAAATGCCAGACTTTCATACGTATCATCTTTTGCCAGTAAAATCACCGGGAGCAGATAAAAACGCTGTAAGCCTCTCAGACAAGAAACAAAGGCTAGTCCTTCCTGTTCCCTCTCCTCTATATCTACTACTACAACATGAATGGTGTTTGTCTCTAACATATGGATTGCTTCCTGCTGACTTTCGACACATAAGAATTGAAGATTCCATTTGGCTGCTTCCCAGTCTTTAATCGGATTTGACTTTGAGAAAACAAGAACTTTTGTCACCGATACTCCTCTCCTTCATCACTTAGCTGCTGCTTGCAGTATTCGAGCAGTTCACACACCCTGCGGTTTCGTATCGCAAGATGTGAATCCACTGATTCCCGTCTTGCCTTCTGCCTGCCTGCTAACAGATACAGCGGATCTACATCGAGCTTCTCATATAGAATAACAAGTTTTTCAACATCCAGCCCATACACTCCTCTCTCAATTTTTCGATAATGTCCTACACTCACGCGGAGCAGTTTTGCCATATCATAAAAATCCATATGGGCACTTTCTCTCACATCCTGTAAACGTCTTCCAATAATTTCATTTTGTTCTTGAACCATAATTTTTCTCCTCCTTAGTCTCTATTCTACCAAAAAGAAGCGCTCGTTGGACGACTTTTTTTGACGTAAAACGACAAAGCACCAAATTACAAGGTTTTTTTCTGTTTTTTTTCATAAAAATTTTCAAAAATGTATACCGCAATCACCGAGAAAGCACTTTATCTAACACATCTGCCAATGGTGCTGCTGCATTTTTCGCTTCTTCTACCGTATTATTTTCATTTCCCAGCTCAATCAATAATGAACGTGGTTCCAAATGCAGATTGTAGCGGTATCCTTTTAGATAGATTGGTTTGGTAAATCCATCATAGTATTCCATAGCCGTGCATTTCATCTGAAGACTAAACGCCAGATTCCCCTGTAAATTCGGATTATACAAATAAGGAATGGCACCCGATTTTGTTCTGCTCATACCATTAAAGAACATGACAATCGCCGTTTTTTTTCCTTGAATGGTGGTATACGTATGCTTTCCTTTGCCAACCGAATCACGGTGCAAGTCAATCAGCACTTTAATATCCGGATTTTTTTTGCGTATATTTTGAACCCCTTCCAGTGATTTATTGTACGCAAGACTCCTGTCAATGCCCCCGTTAATAGAATCATATCTCGTCGTATCATGGTAAACGGAATATCCCCTTTTTTCCAGTTCTTTTGTAAGTTCTGTACCAACGCCGACAACGGAATCGTTAATATCGTTTTTTTTGCTGTCTGAAAACTCTTCCGAAGCACCATGCGTATGATAAATCAAAATTTGTTTTTTCCCTTTTTCCTTTTTTAATTTTAAATTTTTATGTAACATCGCAGCCACATCAAACTGCTTTTTTGTCACAGAAGTCGTTGAATCTATAATATAAAAATTTTTCCACAAATAATCCACACTGAGTGACTCCCGCAATTGTTCCACTGTACTGTTTTTGCGGCGGACAACCTGGTTTGACACTTCCACTGCCGGCTGTTTTTCTTCCACGTCACCAATAAGCGGCTCACTTGGTTTTGGTATCTGTCCTTCCTGCAGTTGACGGTTTTCAACTACTGCCAGTTTTTCCTTTCCCGCATCACTTTCTGCCAGCGCCTGATTTGGCTCAAAATAAGACTGCCCCCCTAAAAGTTCCGCTAACACATATTGTCCTTCTTGTCCATTCCAAAGGCAGAAACAACTCTCCTTTGCAAGAAATCCTCCCGCTTTCTCTGCTATTTCCATTTTTCCTGCATCTTTTATAACAAAAAGCGCTCCTGCTAAAGAGGTGACAAACACCCCAATTGCGACCCGCATGCCAAACTTCATTTTTTCATTCTCTCTTCATATCTTCTTTTTCATAAAAGGATATGCTGCCACTTCCATAATTATCCCGTTTTTGAAAACAATGATTTAATACTTTTGCAAGATCTTTACTAATTTGATTCACCGATTCGTCAATATTTTTCGGCGTCACCATCACATCGGTTGTCTCTTCAGTCAGAATTTCATAAATAAACCGCTCAATTTCCTCCTCCGAATACCCCTGTTTCTCTAATACATGCTCCAAATGGTCGGAAATAATGGTTGCCGCATCTACAACCGTAGGAACACCAATCGCAACAACCGGAATTCCAAGCGTCTTTTTGGTTAATTCCTTCCTGCGGTTTCCAACGCCGGCACCAGGCTCAATTCCCGTATCGGTAATCTGTACCGTTGTACAAAGCCTTTGCACACTTCTGGATGCTAATGCGTCCACGACTATTACCAAATCCGGTTTTGTCTTCCGTATAATACCCTGTAATACCTCTTCAGTCTCAATTCCGGTCTGCGCCATGACTCCGGGTGCAATTGCACTCACACAGCCATATCCATTTTCCTGCATAAAAGATGCACCAAATTCTTCTTTAAAATGTCTCGTCACAAAAAGGGCGTCTGTCATTTTCGGTCCTAATGAATCCGAGGTCACTTCCCGGTTTCCCAATCCAACAACCAAAACACTTTTTTTACGAAGTCCCTTTATCATACTTTCCAACTGTTCACAGACACAGAGCAAAAATGGCTCTCTCTCGTCAATATCTCCATGAAGCATAAGTGGTGATTCGATTGTAATATAAGTTCCTTTTGGTTTTTTCATCGCTTTGCTGCCTGCTTCATCCCGAATAATTACCGTCGTAATTTTTACCTTTCCTTGCAGACATTTTTTCTTTTCCAGAACAACCCCCTGTATTTCTACATGATTTCTGGGAAAACTCTCTCTTGCCTCTAATGCTAAGTCCGTCCGTTTTTCCGTCATTTTTGCCGCCTCCTGCACTGTTTTGCATCCAATCACAAATTTATTGTGTCCTATTTTTTAATTTTTATGTTAATTTGCAACTATTTACTTGACAATATGTGGCATATATAATAAGATAATTAGGTGTGTTTGTGCTGTTGTCCGTGTCCGACAAGCCAAACCGAATAAAGAATGAATTTTAATTATTACGATGGAGGTGCTGGAATTGGCAAACATTAAATCTGCAAAGAAAAGAATTTTAGTAGCTGAGAAAAGAGCTGAGAAAAACAAATCTGTTCGTTCTCGCGTAAAGACAGCTGTAAAGAAAGTTGATGCTGCTATCGCTGCAAACGATAAGGCTGCTGCTGAAGCTGCATTGAAAGCTGCTGTATCAGAGCTTGATAAAGCTACTAAAAAAGGTATTTATCATAAGAATACTACTGCAAGAAAAGTTTCTCGTTTAACAATCGCTGTAAACAAACTTGCGTAATGTAGAGGGCAGTCGTACTGCAACTACAATTCTACCCGTCGAATGAATAGAAAGGAGCTGGTAAACGGCTCCTTCTTTTTTACAAAATGCGAATATTGGGGCGGGGAATCCTGAATAACTGCATCTACACATAAGGAGGCATTTATGAAACGAACGAATTATCTTTCATGGGACCAGTATTTTATGGGAATTGCAAAGCTTTCCGCCATGCGCAGTAAAGACCCACACACAAGCGTCGGTGCCTGCATTGTAGGAAAGGATAACAAAATTTTATCAGTTGGCTACAATGGTATGCCACAAGGATGCTCCGATGACATTTATCCATGGGACAGCGACAGCGATGACCCGCTGCAGACTAAATATTTATATGTCTGCCACGCAGAATTAAACGCACTACTCAATTATACCGGCACAAATTTAAAAGGGGCAAAAATATACACTACTCTGTTTCCCTGCAATGAATGTACGAAAGCGTTAATTCAGTCCGGTATCCGCGAAGTCATCTACGCTGAAGATAAATATGCCAACACCGCTTCTGTCCTCGCATCCAAAAAAATGATGAAATCCGCAGGAATCAAATACCATGCCTATTCACCGGAGAAAACAGAAGTTCACATGACTTTATAAGCATAAAAACTGCCACCCACCCTTTAAGACTCGGAAATGGTTTGGCAGTTTTTTTCTATTTTATCTTTCAATTGATTCCATTCATCTTCGTGTTTCACAAAATACAACGGACAAAGTTTCCCCGTCACATCGTAATGACGAATCACTTGTTCTTTTGTCAAATCATATTTCAAACACAAATACGAAACCAGTTCAATAAGCGCCTGATAGGTTGTATTGTTAAACTTTCCATCTTTTCCCGGATGACAGCACTCAATGGATATGGTATCGTAATTTCTCCCATTGGAGGCGTAGGCAATTTCATTCAACGGAATACACTGGACAATCTGTCCCTCTAAGCCAATCACAAAATGGCTGCTGGCATAAGTCGCCTTTTGTTTTCCGGCATTAAGTTTTGGAAGATTATTAAAATAATTTCGGTTGTCTTCTGCATCCGTTCCCGGATTTGCCGTATAGTGAATGACAACACCTTTCACCTTTTTAAGCGCAATTCCCGGCCTCGAATATTTATTTTTCTGAATCAGTTTTGTCTGTATCGATAATTTCGGAAGTATTTTTTGTGCCTGCACGGTGTTGTCTCGGTTATTTCTCACTATAAAGGAAACAATCACACAGCATAAAAGGATGAAAAACGCTGCGACACTGATAATCAGTGCGCAGCGCCCTCTCTTCGACGTCCGTCTTTTTCTCGTCCGCGAAGAGTATCTTCTTTTTTTATTCGACACTATAGTTTGGTGCCTCTTTCGTAATGTGGATATCATGTGGATGGCTCTCCTTCAAAGAAGCAGCGGAAATTTTCACAAAGCGTCCGTTCTCCTTCAAATCCTCAATCGTCTTTGCTCCACAATATCCCATGCCGGAACGGATTCCGCCAATCAACTGGAATACCGTATCCTCTACTGAACCTTTGTATGCAACACGTCCCTCTACTCCTTCCGGAACTAATTTCTTAGCATCCTGCTGGAAATAGCGGTCTTTACTTCCGTTTTCCATCGCTGCAATGGAACCCATGCCACGATATACTTTATACTTTCTTCCCTGGAACAATTCAAAGCTTCCCGGGCTCTCGTCACAACCGGCAAAAATACTTCCCATCATACAAACATTTGCACCGGCCGCAATTGCTTTTGTCATATCTCCGGAATACTTAATACCACCATCGGCAATTACCGGAATACCATACTCTTTTGCCACGTTGTAAGAATCCATAATTGCAGTAATCTGTGGTACACCAATACCGGCAACCACACGGGTTGTACAGATAGAACCAGGTCCGATACCAACTTTTACTGCATCAACACCAGCTTCAATCAAAGCACGGGTAGCTTCTCCGGTTGCCACATTACCTGCGATAATACCCAAATCCGGATATGCGTCACGAACCATTTTTACAACTTTTAATACATTTGCGGAATGGCCATGTGCCGTATCAATAACAATGACATCTACCTGTGCATCTACCAGTGCTTTTACACGATCCATGATATTAGCCGTTACACCAACACCGGCACCACACAAAAGTCTGCCCTGCTTGTCCTTTGCTGAATTTGGATACTTAATCTGTTTTTCAATATCCTTAATTGTGATAAGTCCGGTCAGGTTTCCGTCTTTGTCTACGATTGGCAGTTTTTCCTTACGGGCTTTTGCCAAAATCTGTTTTGCTTCCTCCAATGTAATACCTTCCGGTGCTGTCACGAGACCTTCCGATGTCATACACTCATTGATTTTTTTCGTAAAATCGGTTTCAAATTTCAAATCACGGTTTGTAATAATACCAACCAGTTTTTTATTTGGTCCCTCTGTAATCGGAACACCTGAAATACGGAATTTTGCCATCAAATCATCTGCGTCTGCCAATGTATGATTCGGAGAAAGATAAAATGGGTCAGTAATAACACCATTCTCCGAACGTTTTACCTTATCAACCTCTTCTGCCTGCGCCTCTATAGACATATTCTTATGAATAATTCCGATACCACCCTGACGTGCCATCGCAATTGCCATGCGGTGTTCTGTTACCGTATCCATCCCTGCACTCATCATAGGGATATTTAATTCAATGTCCTTTGTCAAATGAGTTTTCAAACAAACTTCATTCGGTATTACTTCAGAATATGCGGGTACCAATAATACGTCGTCAAATGTAATGCCTTCACCAATAATAGTTCCCATCTTTTCTCTTCCTCTCTTTTTTGTATTCTATTTGTATTTTTATTATTTTATCGAATATTGACAGGGTTGTCAACTATTTTGGTCAATCCTTAATCGTGATTTTTTATTTTGTAAATTTTTTCACAATATCACGAATTTCCTCTGCATTTTTCTGATTATCCTTCGTGACACCGGAAATCGTTTCTGCACTCTTTGTTGTCTTGCCAATTTTATCGATAATACGCTCCATCCCCTGGGCATTTTCATCCGCAGCCAGTTCCACACGCTCCATTTGCTGACAGATTGCTGACATACCATCCACAAAGGAATCCGTTGAATTTTGAATTCCGCTAATTACATTTTCAATAGACTCAATGGACGTATTATAGTTATTTGACATTTCAATAAAGTCCTTAAACTGGTTCGTAACATCTGTTTTCCAATACTCTAAAATTGACATAAAACACTGTCGTACATATTCAATATTTTTATTCGTGTCTTTACAGATTGTCTGTATTTCCGTAGCCGTTTTCGATGAACTCAGGGCAAGGTTACCAATTTCGCTTGCAACAACAGCAAACCCACGGCCTGCCTCTCCGGCGCGAGCCGCTTCAATTGAAGCATTCAAAGACAAAAGATTCGTCTGGCTTGTTATTTCCAGAATTTGATCTACCATCTCGTTAATTCGTGACAGCGACTTCAGATCTTTCATTGCCTTCTCGATTCTTTCCTCGTTTGATTTCATCTTTTCGCTATTTACATCCAAAGATTCATTCGCAACTTCTTTCATCTTCATAACATCCTGAATCAGTTCTTCACTTCGCTCACTTCCGGCTTTTACCTGTTCGCCAACCTCATCAACTAATTTTGAAATATTGCTGATTTCTTTACCAACCTGTTCGACCGCTTCCTTAGTCATGGTCGCACCTGCCACAACTTGTTCTGCCGTTGCAGCATTATCTCCGACACACTCATACAATTCGTGCGAAGTTTCCGTAATCCTCTCAGCTGATCCCAAAAGAGAGCTTGAGCAACCATTAAGCGTATCAATAATGGAAGAAAACGTATCATATAACGAATCAATTGCCGTCGCAATATGACCAATTTCACTCTTACCATTTACAAACTTCTGAATTTTTTTATCCTTGCTTAAATTCAAATTTTTCAACTTCAATATAGCATGCTCGGCTATTTTCAACGGACTCAGGCACAATTTTATCACCACATATGTAAGTATCATGAGTAACAAGAAAGAGCCAATGCAAATTAAACCAAGCGTTTTACGGTTCGTATTTGCCACATTAAAAATCTCATCTTCCGTATCTGTCATAACCACCGCCCAGCCACGGTTAGGAAGTACACGATATACGCCGACCGAATCATTTCCATTTGTATCCTTGTACTCAATTTCCTGGATCTGATTTCCTGTGTTTTTTTCGGCATTTTTAATTACTTGTAAAAGCATCGGATCCTTAATTTCTTTTGCAATCTTTTTAGAATCCTGACTGAATATGTATGTTTTTGTCTCAGTGTTTATCATCGTAAATGACGCATGTGCAAGACCTTCAACCTTTAACGAATCCAAACTTTTCTGAAGCTGTTCACCAAACGGACCGCCACCAACATAGCCAATCATTTTGTTTTCTTTATAGATTGGGTAATACATAGAAAGTATTAGTTTCTGAGAGGCAGGCGAAACAATAATTCCGGCATTGTATAACCTGTCAGATTTTTCCATCTCACTCTGCAATTGTTTTAATGCCTCACCTTTTCTTGTCGTCATGCCAACTACTTTAGGATTGTTATGAGCAATCACATGCGTATTGGGTTCTCCTACATAAATTCCTTCCCAGCCGGACAACTCTTTATAATAATTTTCTGTATATTTCTGCACTCTTTCTAAAGACTCTTCATCACTTGGGTCTTCCAGCAACTTTAAACTCTCGACTCCTTTACCATAAGAAACCAGCTGATTTTCTGCATTATTCACATAATCCTCAATTACCTTCTGCCTAGACTCTAAAGAAGTTTTCATATTATCCATACTGTTTTTCTTCATTACAGATGTCATACTTCCATTTGCAAACAAAAACAATCCCAGTATGCAAACAGCAGCAACAATGGAAATAGTAATTGTAATTGTGGTACTTAACTTTTTGTTTTTCATTTTTAGTCGTCCTTTCTTTTCCGATCTTTTCCGATTTTTTCATTCTATCACATTCCTTTTTGTTTGTATTGATTTATCACGCACCATTTTTGATTTATCACGTATAATAAAAGAAAACAGTACCTTATGTTGATATAATCAACATAAGGTACTGTTTTCTTTTATTTGGTACATTATTAGGACAGCGACACAATTTCCGGACATTTCTTCTGCATCAACTCAACCATTCGGCTCGTTGGCTCAAAGAGAATCATTACTTTCTCGTCCTTTTCCGGAAGTCTTGTTGCAATTCCGTAAACATTCGCCTTTTCATTCATTGATGAATAATCGCGCACTTCCAAGTGCCTATATCCATCCAGTTTTGTGGACTGAATTGGGGCAATCGCATCCGCATCCTCAATTTCAATTCGAAGAATATTCTTTCGACGCTCTCCGCCCTGTATCATATCAAAGTCAAGCTGTCCATCGCAGAATACATATTCCCATTCCACACGGAATCTCGGCCAATACCAAATCAAGCCAAAGATTGCTGCTACTCCGATTAATACTAACAGATTAATTTTTGTCGATATCGAAATCAGTATCGATGCTAAAAAAACAAGAATTACTAAAATAATCAATATAATTTTTAAAGCAATGACTGACCCCGTCGTTTTCTTTTTTGCGTTCGCTTCTGCGTATGATTGTTCCATCCAATCCTCCTAGTTCTTTCGTCTATTTACATCATGCCCATGCCACCGGCACCGCCTGCTGGCATTGCTGGTGCATCCTCTTTAATATTAGCAACAACAGACTCGGTTGTCAACAAGGTAGATGCTACACTTGTTGCATTCTGCAATGCACTTCTTGTTACCTTAGCAGGGTCAAGAATACCATTATCTACCATATTTACATATTCTTCTGTCAATGCGTTAAATCCAAATCCTGGCTCCTCAGAACGAACTTTATCAATGATAACAGATCCTTCCAAACCTGCATTTTCTGCAATACGACGCCGCGGCGCTTCCAGTGCTTTCAAAATCATGTGGGCCCCGGTCTTTTCGTCTCCCTCAAGAGAAGCAGCCATTTTAGCAACTTCTTTGCTGGCATGAATGTAAGCAGAACCGCCACCTGCGATAATTCCTTCTTCTACTGCTGCTCTTGTTGCTGCCAAAGCATCTTCCATACGAAGTTTTGCTTCCTGCATTTCTGTCTCAGTTGCTGCACCAACACGTACAACGGCAACACCGCCAGCTAATTTAGCAAGTCTTTCCTGAAGTTTTTCACGGTCAAAATCAGATGTTGTCTCTTCAATCTGATTCTTAATCTGTGCAATTCTTGCCTCGATTTCTGCTTTATCACCTTCACCATCAACAATGATAGTATTTTCTTTCTGAACTTTTACAGATTTTGCACGTCCAAGCTGATCCATCGTTGTTTCTTTCAAATCCAAACCAAGTTCCTCGGAAATTACCTGACCGCCGGTAAGGATTGCAATATCTTTAAGCATTTCTTTTCTTCTGTCACCATAACCAGGAGCTTTTACAGCAACAACATTAAAGGTTCCACGAAGTTTATTAATTACCAATGTGCTGAGAGCTTCTCCCTCTACATCCTCGGCAATAATCAAAAGTCTTGCACTTGCCTGAACAACCTGCTCAAGCAGTGGAAGGATTTCCTGAATATTAGAAATCTTTTTATCGGTAATCAAGATATATGGATTATCCAGTTCTGCTTCCATCTTATCCATGTTTGTAGCCATGTAAGCAGACAAATAACCACGATCAAACTGCATACCTTCTACCATATCCAGTTCTGTCTTCATTGTCTTGGATTCTTCAATGGTAATAACTCCGTCACCGGTTACTTTTTCCATTGCATCGGCAACCATTTCGCCAACCTGCTCATCACCGGCGGAAATTGCTGCAACTTTTGCAATCTGCTCTTTGCCGGAAAGTTTAGAACTCATGCTGCGAATGGAATCAACGGCTGTCTCTGTTGCTTTTTTCATTCCCTTACGGAGAATAATCGGATTGGCTCCAGCTGCTAAGTTCTTCATTCCTTCATTAATCATAGCCTGTGCCAAAACGGTAGCTGTCGTTGTACCGTCACCGGCAACATCATTTGTTTTCGTTGCTACTTCTTTTACTAACTGGGCACCCATGTTTTCAAAGGCATCCTCTAATTCAACTTCTTTTGCGATTGTTACACCGTCATTGGTAATCAACGGAGCACCAAAAGATTTATCCAAAACAACATTTCTTCCTTTTGGTCCAAGTGTTACACGAACGGTATCTGCCAGTTTATTTACACCTGCTTCCAATGCAGATCTTGCTTCTACGCCAAATTTAATTTCCTTAGCCATAATTAAATTCCTCCTATCAAATCAATCTTTACTCTACAATTGCCAAAATATCGCTCTGACGAACAATTACATACTCCTCGCCGTCCAATTTAACATCCGTTCCGGCATATTTGGAGTAAATCACCTTATCGCCAACTTTTACTTCCATTTTTACTTCTTTTCCATCTACAACACCACCCGGTCCAACGGCAATAATCTCTGCCTGCTGTGGTTTTTCCTGTGCCTGACCCGGCAGTACAATACCGGATTTGGTGGTCTCTTCTGCGTCTAACTGTTTCAATACAACTCTGTCACCTAAAGGTACTAATTTCATGTTCGATTCCTCCATTTCTTATATCTTGTTAGCACTCCAATCTAATGAGTGCTAACCCATTGGCTCTATAATATGCAATAATCCAAAGAAATGCAATGCTTTATGCTTTTCCATATTTCCGCATTTTGCCACTATATCTAACTTATGCTCTTTTTTTCTCTTTTATTCTTATTTTTTCATTTTTCGTAGTTCTCTTCTTCTGCAGCATACACATAATGCCACTACCACTGAGAAAGAACAATGTAATCCACAGTTTCAAATTGCTGTCATCACCAGTCTCCGGACTCTTATCTTCTGTTCTTGACGATCCTTTTTCCTCATTCTCATCACTGGTTTCAGACAGTGTATCTTCAGCCTCTTCGCTGGTATCACTTGCTTCTGACTGCGTATTTACCGGATTGGAAGCGTTGCTTACAGATGGAGCATCTGTCGCACTTGCATTATTTGTTTCAGACTGAGCACCATCCTGATTTGTATTGTTTGTCTCCGTATTTGTATTTGTAGATTTTAACTCAAGAGCGGCAATCGCATTCTCAATAGCCTTCGCCATCGCGTCCACCTCTGCCTGCTCCTTAATATTTTTACCACGCACTACTGCATTCATAGCTGTATTTACCGCTGTAAAGTCCTTGTACAAATTCACATCCAGAACTTTTGCCTTGGCAATGGCCTCATCTACTGTCGTGTAATCTGCATCTTTATATGTCAATGCCTGAATTGCTGTTTCTATTGCTGCTGCCATCGCATCTACTTCTGCCTGCTCCTTAAAGTTCTTATCCCGGTCAACGGCATCTACCGCTGCCGTAACATCCGAAAAGTTCCGGTATAAATCTGCATCCAAAGCTTTAACCTTGACCAGTGCTTCATCCACCGCTGTATAATCTGCACTTCGCAGTTTCAACGCTTTGATGGCTTTTTCTATCGCTTTGGCATAACCTTCCACCATTTCCTGTTCTGTGTAATCCTTGTCATACTCAACAGCATTTACCGCATCGGTCACAGCAGAAAAATCCTCATAATCATTCTTATTCAGTGCATTTACTTTGTCAATTACTTCATTTACCGCTGTATAATCTGCTTTCTGTAAGGACTGCTGTTCATAAGTTGTATGACAAAGTCTAAACTTCATATCCTCATTTGCATTTGCATAAAACCACGTAACATCAAGCATTCCCGAATGATTAATGAATATAGACGGCTGCGCCATAAAAACCACTCCATCTTTACCAAGTAGTTTTTGCGGCAATACTTCTGCTTTTCCTGTTGTATTGTTATAATAATACAAGCGAATATCTTCCTGCCTGATATCCTGTTCCTTATTTTGCTCATCCAGCCATTTTCCATTGGAAGACTTTGTATATTTCATGCCATTGATGGTAATCTCTGAGTTATCTATTTTTAACGGGCTGTACTCTCTCGCCGTAATATACCGCATGGAACCGTCTTTGGAAAGAATCGAATATCTTGCGTCTCCTGTTTTAGATACATCTGCGAGTTCCTCAATCTTCCACCCGGATGTGCTGTCCGAACTGGTACCGATTTCCTTAATCTTTCCATTGCAGTAGTAAATTAATTTTGGCAGATCCGTTTCAACAATGGAGCCATATGTATCCGGAAGATTGACTGTATCTACATTTTTTCCATTATTTACAGCCAGTTTAACTTTGTTATTCTTAAACTCATCCGAAGAATACAAAGACACCTTATCTCTCTGTTTTACCTGATCATACATCACATCCGATACATGTGTCCCATCCACGGCCTCTTCATAAAGTACTGCAACCGAACCATTGAGCTCTGCCACTGTATGAGTGGAAATATAATTGCAGGATTCTGCAAAAACCATCGGTATTAGATTTCCCTTGGCATCGGTCTTGTTATCGTCTGAAGAAAACTTGTTCGTATCCGGATCATAATAAAGTCCCTCGATTCCATATGCGCCGTCATCATTTTTTACATCCGAACAAACAACCCATGTAATGAGTATTTTGTCTCCAAATTTAGTTACATGAGAATTATATGCACTGACATCACTTGATTCTTTTGTAACTGTGAGAATCTTATCCGAAAACCCTATGGTTGATGAATTTAAAGCACTGACCGATATTCTCATAGAACCTGCAATCTCATCCTTCGTCTCAGTCCCGTCAAACTTCTTATTTGCATCAGTCCATGTAATGATCATGTTGTTATTAAAAGTGTCATCGGTGTCTGTAAATAGAAATGGGTCCATATCCCATGTTTCATCATCCTGAATTTCCTCAGGACGACTGACGTTTGCGTACTCTTCCGAACTGCCAGACCAATATAGCTTAGCACAATCTTGTCCATCACTGTCTATATACCATGAATACAATAGCAAATCTAAGTTTGTCCCCGGTAGTTTCGCACCTTTCAATCTACAATAGTCAGGATTACCATAATGCATAAGATATACGTCTTCCTTACTTTCTGCTGCCGATACTTTGACCGGAACCGTATTGACCAACAATATGAACACTAAAACAAATACCACGAGTTTTACTGATTTGTAATTTTTCTTTTCTTTCTTCTTAACTGTTATCCGCATTAATCGTCACCTCCATCAAAACCTTCCCTTCTGTACTTGTCTGCAAACAGGGCAACAGCCTGTTTCAAGACTTCCATCTGGTTTTTTAGATAATATTCATCTTCAAACATAGCATAGTGAACACAGGCACGGACGAATATGAAGATTAATGGCGTAATCACCGTATGAGGAATACCAATCTTTGGCTCTAACTGCTTCGCATACTCCGTATACCGCTCATTGACACCCTCAAAGAATTTCTTTCCATACTCAATATACTTGGGAAGTGTGTACACTTGATACATCAAACGATACTTTTTCCCGTGCTTCTTCGCTGTCCAGTAAGGCACCTCTTCAATAAACCGTAACACATCCTTAGCATCGGTAGGTGCCTTTTCCATAAAATCATCCTCTACCTTGGTCATACAATAGGCGGTTGATTCAAGAATCAGCTCATCTATATTTTTAAAGTAACAATACAGATTGCCTGTGGTGCAGTTGCAGGCTGCGGCAAGTGCTTTAATCCCTGTACCAGTCAGTCCATTTTCTGCATAGCATTCGAAGCATTTTTCCATGATTTCCTTTTTTCGTTCATTATGCTGCTCTTTTGTCTTTTTCATAGGTATCCTCTTCATTTTATCTGATTGATTGTTCATTATTAGAATATCATAAGCTGACATCAACATCAAGTTTTTTAGAAATTTGGAAAATAAATAGCTGTTAGGTTGACTTAATTGCTAGAAAAATCTTTCTACGGTCAACCAATTTTCTCTCTTGCGTTGACTTGTTTATACTTTTTTCTATATAAAGTCAACTTCTACGAGGTCTAAGTTGACCTAAATTTGCATAATTACAAATACAGTCATTTATTTTTTCGATTTTTATGACCTATTTAGCAAAATATGATTTTCCAGTCAACTTTTATCTGGAAAATGGTTGACCGAATTTACTATTTTGAATAATCCAGTCAACCAGACACAAACGAAATTAACATTACAAGAATACCAACAACAGGTACAAACACCTGATTTATTCTATCCATTGTACAAAGGCTGTTTTATCGGAACAATTATACCCCGCACTTTTATAAAACTCCATAGTTGATTCCTTTTTGGAACCTGTGAGTAACATCATTTTATAGCAGTTTACCTTTTTAGCTATTTCTTTAGCATATGCTAAACATTCCGATGCATATCCCTTTCCACGATAATCTTTATGTGTAACAACATTTTCTATAATAGCATACGGTCTTACATTTCTTGTCAAGTTAGGTATGATTACACAAACACAAGAAGATACTATTTTGTTATCCACAACTTTTATAACAATATGATGATTTCTATCCTGAACAATAGTCGACCATGTCCTATTTAATTGCTCTGTCATTTCCGGAACAGTACTTTCATGTAAATGTAAATATAATTCTAATAACCCTTTTAATTCATTTTCGTGTATTTCTCTAATCAATATAGTGCCCCTCCTTTAACTTGTATCACATTCATCATACTAAACATTGTTTTTTAATCAGCTCTATTATATCCATTGGCTTTTCAATATGCTAAAATCTGTTTTCCTTTGTGCGGGTTGATTTATTCCTTCCTTAAGATACCAAACGGCTTGTACAACTTGCATTCCAAGCCTTTGTGCCGCCTCAAGTTCATTGCTTCCACCATCTCCCACATATAGACAGGCATCCGCCTCAACACCTAGCCTTTCTATGCATCTTTCAAATATAGCTGGATCTGGTTTTTGTATTCCTTCATCAAAAGATAAGCATACAGCATCAAAAAAAGGATACAAAATACTTTTCTTTATAACCATTGACTCTTCCGAAAAACAATTACTAATTAATCCAATCATTATTCCTTCTTTCTTTAATGCTCTTAACATTGGAATAATTTCAATATGCAGATGCTCAAAAGCCTCTTCTTTACACCAAATACGCTTTTTCAAAATATAATTCATTTTCTCTTCCGAAAAGCAATTATTTTCTCGAAGTATCTTTTCCAGTAGTTCTTCTAAAGTGATTTTTCCTGTCGTTCTATTTTTTTCTTCTGCACGCCATGTTTCTTGGAATCTTTCTTCTGCAATACCCGCATCTGACGCCATCTGAGTTCCAAAATACAATGGACTATCAAAAAGAGTTATAAGTGTTTCATACATATCAAATATTACTGCTTTTATCACTTGCATCACCTCCGTGTACATATTTGGGCAGGTTTTCGTATAATTTTCCTAATCCTTTCTCATATGCTGCAAGTTCAACATCAATATCCATTACGCCTATCCTCCATAAACAATTTCCGATTCATATATGCGCAATCACCCTTAGTCTGCGGTAATCAGCAATCCACTGACTTCCATTCCAAAGAGACTTTCTCGTTAAATCCTCAACATTTTTAATAACTTCTGTCTGCATCTTTTCCGTCATTAATTCCAAGTCAGAGGCAAAAAACTGTTTCATCCAGTTCGCTAAACCTTTTTCATTATCTTTTAATGGCGTTGGTCTGTCATAATCATATATTTTATCAATAACAAATCCGTTCTTTCTTAATAAGGCAGCAAAATACTCACTTGTTGGAAAATTAAACTTAGGACTGTATTCATATCTCAAATCCTTGCTCACTCTCATAAATGCATTCTCGATTGTTGCAATATTTCCATTAGCACCAAATTCGCATACCAATAATCCGCCTGGTTTCAATACTTTATGTATATTATTCAACAGCGCATTATGGTCTGTTATCCAATGAAAAACAGCATTTGAAAAAACAACATCAAACTGTTCTACAAATGGTAATGCCAGTGCATCACTAACTATAAATTTTATGTCAGGATACTGCTGTTGCGCCCATTTTATCATGCTTTCCGAACTGTCAACACCAATCACCACTTCTGCCAACTTCTTTAATTGTACTGTAAGAATTCCAGTTCCGCAACCAAAATCAAGAATACTTTGATTATTATTCTCAGGCACAAACTCTAAAAGTCCTTTTCCGTATTCTGCGACAAAATCATGTTTATTATCATATAAAGCTGCATTCCATTCACTCATAAATTTTCCGCCAAGAATAACTCTAATAACAACCATCATAATTATTTTCTTTATCCATTCTAATCTGCTCATTGCCATAACCCCTTTCTGCTTTTGTCACGGCAATTCTTATATTTATAGTTTTCCAATAAAATTAAAAAGACTATAAACACACTGTTATGTTCAGAAACAGTAAAATCTATAGTCTTCATCCATGCCAAGGCAAGCTCTTTATCAATTTAGGTATAATAATAAATATATTATTGTTATTTGTCAAGATTATATATTTTTGTGCTATAAACTGGAATTGTTCCTTTAATTACTATTCTTTATATTTTAGTTTTCATTTTATTTACAACATATACTGCCACAATTGTCTCAGTAATTACCATAGAATACCAGATTGCACCAGGATTCCATATCATTGGGAGTATTATAACCATAATACCGCTTATCACAATTCCTCTCATCAGCGAAACAAGCAATGATAGCTTCGTCTGCAATACTGACTGAAAATAATAGGTAGAGAATAAGTTAAATGGAAGAATCAGAAATGATAAGGCATATGCTCTTATGATTTCTGGTCCAATCTTAAGAACATTTTCTGTTGGTGTCATAAAAGTATAAATATAAAGATCAGGAAAACATATACTTAATAATGTCCAGAAAACTCCAAATCCAATACTTGTATAAATCGCATATCTCCGACACGTTTTTATTCTTTCAGGCTTTTTTGCTCCGTAATTCATAGAAATAATCGGCTGTGAAGCCTGACCTACGCTTGATGCACAGCACAACACGAATATTCTGATATTCACAATAATACCGAATATCGACAATGCATCTGTCCCCAGATATTTCATAATCTGTCTGTTGAATAAAATAGTAAGTGCTCCCGCCGCAAAATCGGTAATTCCAGTTGAAAAACCATTTTTTACTATCAAATAAATATCTTGCAGCAAATGCTGGGGGAACGCAATACTTATTGTATTTTTACAACTCACAAAACGAGTCATCATCATAAGAAATGAAATTGCACAGCCTATTGCAGTAGCAAGTCCGGCTCCTAATATTCCCATATTCATAGAAAATACAAAAATAAAATCTCCAAGGATGTTAAATAATCCTCCACTTAATACAGCAATTGTTGCCAATCCGGGATTTCCATCATTTCTTAAAAATGCAGCTATAAGCTGGTTTAATAAAAACAATGGTATAACAAATTGTATAGGTTTCAAATATGCCTGTGCCATAGAAAGTGTTAAATCGTCTGCTCCGAAAATAAGAACAGTTTGTTATTGGAACAGCATATAAACACTTCGAGAATTACTGAAAATGATATGCCTAAAAATAAAGATGCCGTAAATATTTCATTGCTTCTGCGAACATTCTTTTCATCTGATCCACGCATTGTACTAAACAATACAGATCCACCAATACCAGCCAGCAATCCCAAACCATAAATGATATTCCATAAAGGTGCAAAAACTGCAAGTGCCGCTGGTCCGCTCGGACCATGATATTTCCCTACCATTGCAACATCCACAACAGAATAAATGCACGGAATCAATGTACCGCCGAAGGCTGCAATCAGATACTTAAAATAAATTGATTTGATGTTTCCTTTTAATATATCCATCTCTTATGCTCCTTTTCACACAAAAAAAGGATGATACTCCGGAATTTTCACGGAATACCATCCTGCCCATTGGGAATCTTCTGCGTTATTTTTTTATATATTACCACATATTAAATAGGTTTTCCAACTGTTTATTGCAAAAGAAATGTTAAATTCATAAATATCTTTGCAAATATACCATATCTATTAATTGTACACCGCCCTCATAGATTGGGTGATTATAATTATCGGTAAAGAAATTGGGAATCTTGTGAGAACGGATAAATCCACATTTTTCATAAAATGGTATTGTCAATGGACTGTCACCTGTTCCAACCTGCAAAATAGAATATTCTTCTGCATATTTTTCTGCAAGGAAGTCCATCAGAGCTTTACCATAGCCATTTCCTTGGTTCTTAGGATCAACTGCGATATTTTTAATTTCAAGTATTCCATTATCTTCATCAGTAACGACACATTCAGCTTTTACATTACCATCTTCAAGTACATACATAGTACCCTTTTCAAGATAGCAATCAATCATATTTTCCTGTTCATCAGCTAATAACAATAATGATATAAACTGCTTTTTATTTTCATTTACTTCTCGAATTATCATATCCACTACTCCGTCAAACTGGAAGTTATCTATTTCATTAAGCCACCATGAAATTTCTAACTACCTCCAAAATCATCGTACACCAACGCAGAATCTAAGCCAATATATTGCTAGTTGCAATTATGCTACTTATATTATACATAAACACCATCTTAACGTCTTAATTTTCGAATATTCGGATTGACATTTTTTCTACCATATTGTATTATCTATTCATAAAAGAAATGGGTTTTGTGCCAAGTAAAGCCTTATGGCTCCAACGGGGTGCTCGTTTCTTTTTTTATATCTAGAATATCATACAAATACATTTTTCCATCGTTTGCATGCCTTATTATCAAAGATGCATGAAATACGTTATATCTTTCAATATCTTCATTATCACCATATACCGGTAATGCAAAATAAGTATCATATCTATACCAGCCATTCCTTGCACTCCAATTATGTTTCCCCTTATTATTTTCTCTAAAATATCTGCCTGTTGAAATTTCTATCATTTCAGGAATTCCCTGTGTTGCATTCGCTTTAGCCTTTGCAACTGCTCCGTTCAGCCTTTTGGTATATACTGATCCCGAATATTCACTTGGCAGATCAGATCCGATATATATAACATCGCCAGTAGACGCCACCTTATAAAAGTCACCGACATATTCTTTCAAATACGCCCGCACTTCCTTCCAATTGATGGAACGTTTTCCCTTAAACCGGATATCGTTAATCACCACAATATTATTTCCATCAATGTCCTGAATGACAGAAACATTCCTCTGCTGCGATTGGCTACTATCGTTGATTTGCTTGCAGACATCAAGAAGTGCAAGGTAACTGATCATTCTTTGTCTACTCTCTGTATCTGATCGTCGATACAATTCAATTATATAATTTTCATCTGTTACATAATCTATGTAGGCTGTCTGTTCCGCATTTTCTTCGTCGCAAAGCAATTCCACAAGTGTCATATCTAGTGCCTTGCATATAGACACCAGTTTATCCGCCTGTGGATTAATCTGTTTCTTCCGCCAATCACTAATTGTGCTGGTCGCAATACCAGTTCTTCTGGATAGTTTCGTCTGGCTCATATGTAGTTCTTCAAGTCTCGCAAATATTCTCTCATATATCTTCATGATGCAATATTCTTTCCTCTATCTTTCCATTTCCGATTTTTCGGATATTGTATCATGAATAATCTCTTTTATCAATACTGTAACAGACCTACAAATTCCGATTGAGATTTCACCTATTCTAAGGAATTTAATAACTGTTATA